>JAAUYD010185674.1_pt1 | contig 35787 bp, 33 predicted proteins | sample 7278101 | NCBI WGS metagenome assembly JAAUYD01 (sample SAMN14350128, study PRJNA611818) | marine sediment metagenome | isolation source: surface marine sediment (0.6m) | place: French Polynesia: Moorea | collected 2018-08
CTACTCGCCGTTTCACGATCGCCTCCTCTCGCTAAAAAAACGTGTGAAAGGAAGCGAATCTTACACCCTTGATTTCTACCAAGATACAACGCCGTTATGTTACCGCTTACATTGCACACCATTTTTGGCTGTCCGCGATGGTGGGGATTTTTGAATGGGTTTTATTTGCGATCGGCTCTGGTCCGTCAGGGTTTGAGTTGTCTAGGAACGTCCATGAGTCAGCGATTGGCGCGTAAATATGAAAGAAATTGTCGACTCCCCTGTGGTAGCGGCGTCTGATAACTTCTTCCGATATATCATGACCGCCGCGAATGACTCTGTCACGAACGCGGGATATTGCCTGCATGGGGCTTCTTAACCAAAGAAACATAATGTGGACGTTATAATTCCGTTCTAATTTGAGTTTTTGCAAGAATCTCGCATAATTCTTTCCGGCAAGCGTCGTTTCGAAAGCAAAGCTTTCCCCCTTTCCTCCGAGCTCTTTCAATCGATCAATCATAATTCGCCCTGCTTTAAGACCTACCTGATCAGCGCTGAAACCCGCTAAGCCATCCGCGATAAGATCTGCATTTACATAGGTATTTATACCAATAAGATCACGGATTAAATGCGGTGCGCTAGGTCGTGTCCCTGAATTCAAAAAGAGTTGTCGTCCCCGCGCAGGCGGGGACCCATATTTAGCCTCACTCAGACAGCAATTTGCGGCCAAAGGTCGTGCCATTGTGGATTGTTCTCCTCGATGAGTCTGATTTTCCAGGCCCGGTTCCACTTCTTCAGGCGCTTTTCACGAGTGATAGCGCTGTACATTTCAGTAAAGAGCTCATAGTACACCAGCCTATGCACCGCGTATTTCTTGGTGAATCCTTCCACGATGTCCTCTCGATGCTCCCAAATTCGCTTGCGTAAGTTGCTGGTCACACCGATATACAGCGTACCGTTTCGTTTGCTCGCTAAGATATATACCGCCGGTTGTCCGTCCATTAGCGATGAGAATAGATGAATACCTGTTACATTAGAAGAGCCATTCTATGATGCAGGCGATGTGAACAATCGCTAAATAGTTGCGAGCTGTTTTCTCGAACCTTGTCGCCACCCGCCTGAAATGCTTGACGCGATTGAAAAAAATCTCCACGATGTGCCGTTCTTTGTACAACTGTTCATCGTAGGCAGGCGCACAGTTGCGCGACGGATGTGGGCGAATCACTGCTTCCATGCCGTGAGCCTCTACAGCATCTCTGATACGCTGACCATCATATGCAGTATCCGCGAGGAAGTATTTTCCTTGTGCGTGACGTATTAGCTCCTCAGCGATGCTAGCCTCATGGCGTTGTCCTGGGGTGAGCTCAATGTGCAACGGCTTTCCCAATGTGTCTACGAGAGCGTGGATTTTCGTAGAAAAACCTCCTCGAGAGCGTCCCAAAGCCTTGCATTTTGCCCCCCTTTTCCACCAGCCGCGTGCTGATGGGCTCTGATGACAGAGCCATCGACCATCGAGCCATCCTCATCAACATCAATTTGCAACGCCTTGAAAATATTAGTCCAGACGGCTTTTTTGGACCATGCGTTGAAACGATTATAGACCGTTTTCCAGGGGCCAAAACGCTCTGGAAGGTCGCGCCAGGGAGCACCTGTTTTGGCTATCCATACAACTGCATTGATGAATTCTCGATCACCTCGATCCGAGGGGGGACCTCTGCCGCGTACCAGAGTAACTTCGATCCGTTGCCATTCATGGTCAGATAGTTCATGTCGTCGCATATGTAGCGTAGATCAAAAATCTCGCTGTAACGCAAGATTTTGGCATACTCGCCCGTGTTCCAGGTGATGGGTCCCCGCCTGCGCGGGGACGACGAAAGGGTGCTACTCCGAATTCAGGGACACGACCTAGTCGATTTGCCCGCGCCATTTGGTCCTCCTACAACAATCACCGTTGGTCTAAGCTTTGAAGATTCATCGACCATTTTGCTATTATACTAAAATTTCTCTGAAGGGTCTCATTCCGGCGTCGAGGTATCGACAAATTCGTCGAGCGCGCTATCGCCAAGGCTATCAAGGAAGACTTTTCCCAAAACCAATGGATCGAATTATTGATATAAATATACTCAAAATTCAAGCTTAATTGATACAAAACCTTGCAAAATGAGTATTTGAGTGCAAAATATGCAATATGAATTATCTTCCTAGACTGCTCGAGAAAAAGCTCCTTCGTATGGCCGAGCTTTTTCCTGTGGTTGTTCTAGGAGGCGCCCGGCAGGCAGGTAAAAGCACGCTTTTGTCGAGGCTTTTTGCAAGCCAAGCAACAACAGTGGTGTTTGATCCTGTGGTGGATGTGTCTGGTGCGAGACAGGATCCTGAGCTGTTTTTGAGACTCAATCCGCCGCCTTTAATTTTGGACGAAATTCAGTATGCGCCTGAGTTGATACCAACACTGAAACGGGCGGTGGATGAACGCAGAGACCTAAATGGGCAGTATTATTTAACAGGGTCCCAGCAACTCAACCTGATGCAGCGCGTCGAGGAGAGCTTGGCTGGGCGGGTGTACGTGACAGATCTCTGGCCCATGAGCCGGGGAGAGTTGGCTGGTGCCGGTGGTTTGGGATTGCTTTCAGCGCTCTATGTGGATGATCCACCGCGAGATGCGGTGACGCTTTTGAGTCGCCTGCGGGAAGTAGGGCCGTTCTCGCAACCTCGAGGAAATGTACTGGAGCGGATGTTCATCGGTGGCTACCCCGGTCTTCTGGCGTTTAGTGTCGATGAGGTGCAGCACTGGCATGTGTCTTATATTCGAACGTACATTGAGCGGGACGTACGCGTGCTCAAGGCAGTGTCCGAGCCTCATGATTTTTCTCGGTTTTTAAGAGTCATGGCCGCATTGACAGCCCAGGAGATAAACTTCTCACAGTTGGGAAGGGAAGTGGGAATAACGCCTAAAACAGCCCGGTCATGGCTGGATGTGCTTAGGGCCTCTTACCAGTTGGTTCTGCTCGATGCCTATTCGGGCAATGCCATTAAGCGCGTCACTGGAAAACCAAAGGCGCATATGGTCGATACCGGACTGTTGTGCCACCTCCTTTCTATCTCATCCCCAACAGCGCTGTCTGGACAACCCGGCTTGGGCGCTGTGTTCGAAACGTATGTGGTGGCGGAAATTCAAAAGCAAATGGGAGCGCTGAATGCGTCACCTAAAGCCTGGCATTGGCGGGCTTCGTCAGGTGCAGAGGTGGATCTGCTGCTGGAAAGGGATGGGGTGTTCGTGCCCATAGAGATGAAGCTCTCTGCGCGACCTTCAAAGCGCGATCTGTCGGGCATCAACGCGTTTGAAAAGACCTATCCAAACTTGCAAATAGGTCCAAGAATAGTTGTTCACGGTGGGGCGGAGCTGTATCTGATCGATGAGAGATCCGCAGCCATACCCATTGAATGGGTTTAGGCCCCATGAGGTTCAGATAAAAAGATGTTTCTAACTGCTGTCATCAGTGCCACCCTCGGATTTATCGCCTCTCTCGCTGTTGTGCCGATGGCTGCCTCGGTCGCGCGCAAGCGCAAGCTGCTGGATATTCCAAACGAGCGCTCGTCTCATCAAGTGCCGACACCAAAGGCCGGGGGGGGGGGGATTTTGTTCGGCGCATTTACCGGTTGTGCTGCAGGTGTTCTTTTGGGAGGAGGCTGGCCCGAGGTATCGGTGCTTGCCATGCTCGGGATTTTCCTGTTCGGATCGGCTGTTGGATTTTTAGATGATGTTTTTGATCTGCCCACAGGACTCCGGATGGGGTTATACCTCGCTTGCGCAACAGGCAGCGCACTTGCAGGGGCACATGTCACCAGCATCGCGCTACCTGGATTGCCAGTGGTTTCTATTGGCTTTGGGGGCGGTCTTGTTTCTTCCTGTTTGTTTATCGCCTGGTACACCAACCTGTTCAACTTTATGGACGGTATCGATGGTATCGCAGGAGGCGCAGCAGTCGTTGTCCTAGGAGCGCTTTGCGCCGTATTTTTCAGAGGTGGAGAGACCACATGGGCCTTGATCGCCCTTGTTTCAGCAGCTGCGTGCCTCGGGTTTTTGGTGCATAACTATCCGCCTGCAACCGTGTTCATGGGGGACGGAGGCGCGGTTTTCCTGGGACTTGAAGCTGGAGCGCTCTCCCTCGTGGCAGTTGGAAAAGGATTGATTGCAGTGCCCGCGGTAATGCTGCTGATGCTGCCGTTTGTGTTTGATGCAACCTTTACACTGATACGCCGCATGATGAGACGAGAGCGGTTTTGGGCAGCCCACAGGTCCCATGTGTATCAGCAAATGTGCGATCTCGGCCTGACCCATCGCGCTATTACGATTATTTATACGGCCGCGGCCGCTGGTTTTGCAGCGCTCGGTCTCGCCTATGGTTCTCTGCCCGCCTGGGGTAAAGCCCTCACCTGGTGGGGTGCCCTCACCGCCTCCCTCATTGCCTGCTTGTTCGTGGTTTTCAAAAACCCCCGCCAAGTCAGTCCATAGCCAGTCAGACGTCGGTAGCTCATCGGCCGGTATCTAGACGACATGCCCGTTTTAATTTGTTGCAAACCAACCCGTGGATTGATTGGGCTGATTATGCTGGTTTATTTGAGTCAATTGATTCGTTGTGCTACGGTTTGAGACAAAAGGTGGGTTGATTATGAAAATCGGCTTTGAAGAATCCTCGACAACGGAGTTTAAAGAGGCCTTTCCTCAAAAGAAGCAAATTGCGAAAACCTGTGTTGCATTTTGCAACCTATATGGCGGCAGCATTTACGTGGGTATCCGAGATGACGGCACAATAACGGGGGTTTCAGAAGAAGAAATTCAGCAAAGTATCGAGTTTTTAGGAAAGCATGTGTATGAAAATTGCTCTCCGCCAATTATTCCCCGCGTTTATGCCAAGAGATTTGGAGAGCAAGCCGTCTTGGTCGTCGAGGTCTCTTCTGGAATGAGCAAACCGTACTTTTTATCCAGCGAAGGCATCGGCACAGGGGTGTATATCCGGGTGGGTCGCAGTACCTTGCGCGCAACGCCGGAGACAATACAGGAACTTCAATGGCAGAGTAAGGGGATCAGCTATGATACACTGCCGTGTCACGCGGTGACAGTTGATGATTTGGACCCGTCGCTTCTGGCGCCCCTGTTTTTCGGGCGGAAAGCTATCGAGAAGGCAGAGCGGGAAGAAATTTTGAAATCGTATCGGGTATTGGTCTCAAAACACGGTAATGTTTATTGTACCCATGGGGGCACACTTCTGTTCAACGCGCATCCCGAGCGGTTCTATTCAGAAGCATTTGTCATTTGCTCCAGGTTCAAGGGGACGACCGGACGTGACGTTTTGGAGACCGTTGATATTACAGGTCCATTGCCCCGTCAGATTGAATCGGCGTGTCAGTTCGTGTACGAACGTGTGGGGAGCGCATTCACAGTAAATGACACGCGCAGGACTGAGAAATCAGTGCTACCCCGGGTTGCAATACGAGAGGTCATTGTGAATGCCGTGGTTCATAGAAACTACCATGTGCGAGCGCCGATTAAAATTGCCGTTTTCGCTGACAGGGTAGAAGTATTCAGTCCTGGCGGATTTCCAGGGCCGATCCAGCCAGATATGTATGAATCCGGAATTACCTATATTCGCAATGTGGCGATTGCAAAAGTGCTCAGACGATTGGGGTACGTCGAGAAACTGGGTTCTGGATTTCGGACCATTTTTGAAAGTTGCCGCGCTCAGGGGCTGCAGGAACCGCAGATTGTGGAGGATGCCACTTTTGTAAAGGTCATTCTGTTCAAGTCCCAACGCATCCAATCGCTTGTTGAAGACCGCGATGATGCAAGAGTTCTGGCTTCGATCCGTGCAGCTGGAGAAGTGTCTACCAGTGAGTTGGCGAAAATGGTCAATATTCCCCGTTCAACCCTCGTCAGAAAGTTAAACGCTCTACTGGAACAAAAGAAAATAACTAGAAGTGGCAAGGGGCGATCAGTACGATATTCAGCGTCGGTTCATGGTTTGAGCGCAAAATAGCAGAATACTAAAATTCCGCCGCTGAGGCATCGAGAATCCGGACGCGACCGCCCTCTTTTTGGAGCCGACCCTGTGCGTAGAGCGCGATGGCACGGGGATAGATGCGACGCTCGGCCGCCTGAACCCGCTCGGCCAAGGTATCTGGGGTGTCATCCTCCATAACTGGGACCGCCTCTTGCAAAATAATAGGTCCGGTGTCGTAGTTGCTATCTGCAAAATGAACCGTCGCGCCGGTTATTTTGACACCTTGGCTCAGTACCGCTTCGTGCACGTGATGGCCGTAACACCCGTTGCCCCCGAACATGGGCAATAGGGCCGGGTGAACATTTACCACGTCGAACTGGTGGAGCACTGGATCGGCCAGACGGGTCATGAATCCCGCCATGGCCACCAAATCAGGGGAAAATGGGGCAATGAGCGCGGCGAGCGCCTCTGAATAGGCGACGTCGTTAAATATTCCCTCAGTTGTAAAGGGCCGTCGGGAGAGCACCCGCGTCTCAATCCCCCGCTCCTTAGCCCGTTCAAGTCCGAGGGCTCGCTTGCGGCTCGATACCACGACGGCTATTTCTGCAGGCAGGGTTCCGTTTAGAATGTGGTCGTTCAGGTTCACCATCGTTGAGCCAGTGCCAGAGAGCAGCACGGCGAGGCGACAGGGCAGTCGTGTCATTTTCAGCGGACTCCTTCTGGGCTTGACGGTTCTATTTCGTAGAGTGTCACCTCGATACACCGCGGACATGCAAGCCCCATGAGTGTACCTCGAATCGTTTTTCGCCCTTTAATGGAATGGGGCAAAAGGTGTCATCTTCCACTACGAATATGATGTAAATTGAGCCGTTTTTCAATGTTTTCAGAAAACGTGTCGGGAACTCACTGTGGGTCTTTAATTGTGCCGCTCTCTTCTGGCATGATCTCCGGCACCCTCAGGGCAACCAGGGTTTTGGCCCATGACAGCTCTGATGATGCATGTCTTGGGGGAGATTCCGCCCAGATAAGGCCGCCAAATCGCTCGATGATCTTTCTGGCAAGGGCTAAGCCCAATCCAGTGCCGCCGTGTTCCCGTGTGGGAGAGCCGTCAATCTGATAGAATGTCGTGAAGATCGCCTTAAGTTCTGATTCGGGAATACCAGATCCTGAATCGTAGACCAAAAACAACACCTGCCCGTCACTGAACCGCGTCTCCACGTGAACGCGTCCGTATGATTTACAGAATTTAAGGGCGTTTTCAAGCAGTTGAACCATTGCTCGCTTCAGCTTGTCCGGATCCCCATACGCGCGAAACGGTTCGTCCGGAATGCAGGTTTCCATTGTGATATCCTGGTCTTCGAACCGATGCACACAAAGATCCAAGGACTCCCGTGCCAGTTGATTAAAGTCGTAATAACGAGCAAAAAAGGACATTTTACCCGTGGCCAGGGCGGTCATGTCCAGGAGGTTTTCCACAACGGCCCGAACCCTTTGGTAGCTGCGCTCAATGGATTTTAGGGATCTGCGCTGCACATTGTTGAGCGGCCCGAGTTCCTCTCGCAGCAGCATGCTGATGTAGCCGATGGCCGGCGTGAGGGGTGTGGAGAGTTCGTGGGAGAGGTTGCGGTAGAACTCCGCACGGACTTTTTCCGCTTCGATGAGTCGCTTGTTCGTGTTTTTTAGTTCTTCGATTTTTGCTTGCAGGCGCCCAGCCAGTTTTTGCCCCTGGGCCATGAGCAGTTGGTCGGTTGTGTCTTCTGTCCGCTCCCGCTTGCCGCGAATATAATTGAGGACATCAGTTGGTAAGCGGCCGATGTCGATCGGTTTGAGAATGTAACCGTCGCACCCAACTGCTAGGCTCATCTCTCGATTGCCTTCGCCAGTGAGCGCAACGATGGGGACACTTTGCCCTGCAAGTTCACCGCGCAACTTGAGCGTGACTTCATAGCCGTCCATATCGGGCAGCTTGATGTCTAGAAGAATGATGTGGGGTGCTGTCTCGAGTGCCTTTCTGATACCTGAAATGCCGTCGGTGGCCTCAACGATTGAAAACCCGCCGGCAGCGCTTAACACCTTTCGCACGAGAAGGCGACTGCCCTCATCATCTTCGATGTGCAACACGCGATACATATGCTCAACATATATCTATCATAAAATTGCTACCCAACTGCATAGATTTTATCTATTTTTTATGCAGGTTCAGGGGCGTGTCCTGTGCAAAGGGATTGGGATCATCCTCCCTTTGAAGGCCGAATTGCCGGTCTGTTAACCCGGCGATAAGGATGGTCAGGCCGAGCCGATCCAAGGCATCGTCTGTGATGACCGGTGCAGGATCAAGACGTCTATTTTTTGGTACTTGGCTGGGTGATGACTGGCCGCCAAAGAAGGTTCGGGCTGTCTGCACCATGGCTGCGTATTCGATTGACACCCTTGGCAGACCAGATCGTTCCAACCATCTGCGGACTTTTGTCGGTCCTGCATTATACGCGGCCAGCGCCACGTCCACATCTCCGTCGAACTGCTGGATCAGCCGGGCAATGTAGTAACTGCCGGCTGTGACGTTGAATTCCGGGTCAAATGACCGAACCCTGCCAGGCCAGTCGATGCAATCGGACAGATACGATGCTGTGCGGGGCATCAGCTGCATTAAGCCGCGGGCACCCACCGGGGAAACCGCCTTGGGGTTGAAGCGGGACTCAACCCAGATAATGCCGTAGATGAGATCCTCGGCCAGGTCGTACGTCTGAGCAGCTTTGGCAACAAAGGGTGAAACCTCCTGCACCTTTTCCGACGTTAGGCTCCAATTGCCTTGGCGCTTCAGGGTAGCTGCTTGGGTCTGATTGGCCACATCTTCCCTCGCTGGTCCTTGGTTACCAGTGCTCGAACGCGCAGTGGATCGGCCTGAAGAAGAACCTGGGCCACCTCCGCAGGCGGCAATGCCCAACACAACCACTGGGAGGAAAAGTCGAAAAAATAAGCATAAATCTCGCCAATTCATAAAAGAATCGTAGCATTTGAAAGATCAAAATTAAAATTTTGAACCCTGGTCGCAACCGCAGCTGCTGACGAGGTGCTCGCCCAGTATGCACTATCCGATGGTCTGATTATTAGATAGGCAATAAAAAAGTATTGCTAATTTGTGAAAAATAGTTAACATTTAGAAATGGAGGGAAAGACTTTTTTTGATTGGGATGATGCAAAGGACCAGGTGAATAAGGAAAAACACGGCATCTCGTTTGACCAAGCCAAATATGTTTTTGCAGACCCCAACAGGATCATTGTGGAAGATCTCGATCACTCTGAGGCAGAAGACCGGTTTTACTGTATTGGGAAGGTGAACAGGAGGATCGTCACTGTGAGATTCACCTACCGAGAAAACGTAATAAGAATATTTGGTGCGGGATATTCCAAAAAAATGCGCCGGAAATATTGGGAGAGCAATCAATGACGGACAAAAAGAAAAAGTACGAAGAATTTCCAGTAGGAGATAACCTCCGCGTGGTTGAGGACTTTCTGCCGTCTCCGTCGGAGATCGCATTTGATGAGCCCAAGACAAAAGTAACGCTATCGTTGACCAAATCCAGTGTTGATTTTTTTAAACAGCAAGCGCGTCTGAACGGAACGAAATATCAACGGATGATTCGAATATTGCTAGACAATTATGTAAATCAGCATCGAGAGCACCGCCAATAGGCAAACGTCAAAATTTTGAACCCTGGTCGCAGTAGCGGTGCCACATTTCCCGGTACATGAGCGCGACAGATCTGGCATAGGTCGCTCCATCGCATAAGGGTGATCTGACCACCCGGTCTCGCATACCAGCGCGCAGGCGCGAGAGCCTGTCTGGGTCGCCTGCCAGATGGGTGGCAATGGCCACGTACCCCGAAGTGCTGGTGGCGATGAGGTCTCCCAGGCCCGCATGGGTCAGGATCGCAGCAGAATAGCGAGAGCGAAAGGTCTCCCCGGCAAGCGTTACCACAGGCACCCCCATTGAGAGGGCATCGAACGTGGTGGTGGCACCGGTAAAGGGAAACGGATCCAATGCGATGTCTGCGTTCTGGTAGTCTTTGAAATAGTCTGATGCCGTGGATCCGGTCTCAATGTAATCCACGCGGCTCAGGGGGATGCCAGCACGCTCAAATAACTGATTAAAGTGGGTTTTGACGCAGGTATTGGCGTACCAGTTTTTGTATTTAAGGCGCATGCGAGATTCTGGCACGGATTTAAGGACGTCACACCACATCGCCACTGCTGTGGGCGTTGTCTTGGCCGGATTGTTGAACGCGCCAAAGGTAATATAGCCGTTTTTCAGGCACGGCAGCTGGGAAACAGCTGGTCCGTCGGTGAGTGGTGCGCGATTGTAAAAAATCGGCAGGCGATACAGGGTCTCGGTGAATCTTTCCCGCGTATCTGTCGGATGCAGTATCTCGTCGGTGACAAAATAATCCAGGTCAGCCAGGCCACTCGTTACAATGTCGTGATAGGAAACCTGGATCGGAGCGATGCGGTGTGCACCCAGTGATAGCCGGTTCCCATCAAAATGACCGGCCAGCACGACGAGAATGTCGATGTTGTCAGCCATTAGCTCAGCTGCCACAGCTGCGTCACTGAGGCCAAGGGTGGAGCGCCAGTGGGTTGCCCGGTCTTGGAAATAGGCGGTCATGGCGTCAGGGGTTCGGGTTTCAGCATAACAATATAGGGCAAAATTTTCCGGATCCCGGTGTTCAAAGAGCGCTTTGATATTGTGTCCGACCGGATGGCTTCTAAAGTCCGATGAAACGTACCCGATGCGCAATCGCCGGTCCCTGTCTAGCCCCTTAAAGGGGCCATTATCAATGCGTTGAGCATGCAGCCCGCTATGCGCATGTGTCCGATGTTGCTCTAAGATCGCGTCAACCCCATCGTCTGGTGCGAAGTAGCACATATTGCAGAGGTATTTTATCGCAGTGCTCGGCACGCCTTTAAGTGCCCGTTCAAATTCCGGATGTGCGCTTTCGGGCTGGCCTATTTGTTGGTAGAGAATCGCTAGATTTACCCGCGCCTCATCATCATCCGCGTTGTGGGCCAGAGCTTTTTGGTAGCATGCGAGCGCCCTGTCAAAGTTGCCAATTTGGGCCAAGGTGTTTCCCAGGTTACTCATGACGGCATGGGCTTGGGTATAGGTCGGATGGACCTGAATAACGCGTTCATAACACGCGATGGCAGCATCCACAGCGCCCAGGGTTTTGTGTGCCAGCCCCAGGTTGCAGAGGACGCCGGGATCGGCCGGTGCGATTTCTAGCGCGCCCTCGAGCACTGCCTTGGCTTGTTCCGATGATCCACATTCGATCAGCAGTGCGCCCAGGTTGGCAGATGTCTTGACGGGTTGAAACCCCAGGGACAATACGCGGCGATACTGGGCGATGGCGTCGGCGTATCGCCCGGCTTGATGTAGGGCAGCCGCTAAATTATACTGGGCAGGTGCGTACGTTCCATCCATCGCGATAGCCCGTTGGTGGACGGTAATGGCCTGGTCTAGCCGCCCCAGGGCGCGATATGCAATGCCCAGATTGTCTAGAAAGTCAGATCGGTTAGGATCGATTTCAATTGCCTTTGAAATGAGGGCCACGGCCATGTCCGGGTGACCGATCTGGTCCATTAGGACGCCTAGAAGATGGCTCGCCTCTGCGTTGTTGGGATCAGCGGCGATGATCTGTTGATACAATTTTGCCGCTATTTGTAGGCGTCCAGCCTTGTGATGCTCAATGGCCAGGTGACAGGTGCGATTGAGGTCGCCTGCTGTCTTTGGGGTGTTTATATCCTTCATGATTAATACCTAAGTGTAGTTCAGGACACCCTCGGTTCAATGCCTACTATCCCTTCCCTATCCAAATCGATTGACATATATATTAAAGAGTATATACTATTGATATGAAAACCGCGCAGCTATTTAAAAATGGACAGAGTCAGGCGGTGCGACTGCCAAAGGAATTCCGCTTCAACGGCACGTCGGTCTATATCAAACGCCTGGGGACCTACGTGGTTTTGATACCAAAAAATGACAACCCTTGGAGATCGATGTTCGAAGCGACCCGTGATTTTACCTCTGATTTTATGGTGGATCGCGACCAAGGCAGTCCCTCAAAAAGAGAGAACTTCGATTGATTCAATACTTGCTGGATACCAATATCTGTATTTACATTATCAAGCGCTCTCCGAAAAAGGTTCAGGACCGTTTTCAGACGCTCAAGCTAGGGCAAGTGGGCATTTCATCGATCACCCATTGCGAGCTTGAATTTGGCGTGGCCAAAAGCGCGCGTCCCGAGCAAAACCGCGAAGCGCTGAGCAGATTCCTGGCCCCACTTGAAGTTTTGGATTTCCCTGCAGCGGCGAGTCAGATTTATGGAGACATACGCCATCATCTTCAAACATCAGGTCGCCCGATCGGCAGTTTGGATTTTCTCATCGCCGCCCATGCGGTTTATCTAGGCGCAACCCTGGTCACCAACAACCAAGCGGAATTTGCACGGGTGCCTCATCTGGTAATTGAGAACTGGGTCTAGCGTCACGCGCCGCCCATGTGGTAGCAAGATAGCGGTACCATGGCTGGCGATATTACAGATCCTCGTATTGGTGTGATCTTGGCAGATCGCTACCGGATCATAGAACACATCGGTGCCGGTGGCATGGGCGTTGTGTATCGCGGCGAACGAATCGAAATCGACAAGCCCGTGGCTGTGAAGTTCTTGCAGGATTTGCTCTCTACCGACCGGCACTTTCTCTCGCGTTTCAAACGCGAGGCGCGGGCAATGAGCAAGCTGGCCCATCCGAACTGCGTTTCTGTAATTGATTTCGGCGTCTTCGGTGCCCCTTACATCGTGATGGACTATGTCCACGGCCTCACACTAAAAGAGGTGCTGGCCGTCGAGCGATTAGATATCCAACTCGCAATCGCCCTTTCGCGGCAGATCCTGGCAGGCATCGCCCACGCCCATGGTCAGGGGATTATCCATCGCGACATCAAGCCTGAAAACATCATGATCTGCCAGGCAACCGGGGTTGGGGAGCACGTCCGGATCTTTGATTTTGGTTTGGCCAAGCTGCTGGACGTTACCAAAGACACGGTCCAATCCATGACCTCGATTGTCATCGGTACGCCCCACTACATGTCTCCAGAACAATCACTCGGCAGTAAGGTGGACGCCCGAACCGACGTATACTCGGCAGCTGTGGTGATCTTTGAGATGCTCTCAGGCAGGCGCTTGTTTCACGCGCACCAACCGATGGCGGTCATTCGCATGCACCGGGAGACCCCACCGCCCCTACTGAGTGAGGTCAAATCCCCACACCTCTTCTCGCCCGCACTCGAGGCTGTCATCGCCAAAGCACTGGCCAAATTTCCGGACGACAGGTTTCAAACGGCAAATGCATTCCTGGACGCGCTTTTGGCCACACCAGAAGGTGAACAAATCGACGCGGCAAGGCCGGTGGCATTCAAAGGACAACACCCCCAAAAAAATGCGGCACTCGCATCAGACACGACCCAATTGCAACGAGGGACAATCCAAAACGCGGTCTCTAAATTGGGGCAGACAGTACACCGCTCACTCCGACTGCCCGTCAATCGAGTGAGGGCTGTTTTCATTTCCATTGCCTTCGTTGGTATTGCGGTTTTTCTTTTTTTTCTCAACAGGTTGCCTCGGGACGCGACACTGGAAGGCCTGAATAATGGGCTCCGAGCCACTACCGAGCAGATGGTGACCCAGCCCAAGACCGACAGTTTACCCAACCCACCAAACAACTCCCCTGCGCCTGAATCACCTGATGGATCGGTGCAGGCGCAGCCCCAGGCTGACCCAGCACCCGCGGTGGCAGGTGGGCGGGTTACAAAAGTCGAAACAATCGCAGATGCGCGTGCTCTGGCCGACGCGGGCCACAGAGAGGCCGCTATTGATGGACTGGTTAAACTGCGTCGCAAGTACCCCCAAAACCCCTTTATTGCTTATCTGTTGGGCAATCTCTACTTCGAAAAGATCTGGTGGGCAGATGCCCTTGACCACTATCGGGAGGCCATCCGACTGAACCATGTGTATCGGAAAAAGCCGACTATAAGCCGCAATGCCATCGAGGCGCTCGGCAGCGACAAGACCATGCGCAAGGCTCGCAACCTGATCGTCAGCGCCATCGGCAAGGCCGCGCTGCCCCAGCTGAGGCAGGCGGCCAAAAAGAGCGAAAGCGCCAAAATAAGAAGACGGGCTGCCAGCCTGGTCAGAATGCTCAACAAAAAGCGTCGACGGCCTAAAAAAAAGTAATAGTTGAACAAGTGATCAGTTTTCTCACTTTTAAGTTCATGAGAAAATGTTCGTAATTTAGTATTTTCATATCGTTTGAAGGAGAGCACCGTGTCTAGAAGCAATGAATACAAAGTAACAGGTGGTGCGTTTGCTGATCCGAATGAAGCGATCAACGCGCTCGATTCTCTGTTGGAAGATGTCAAAAGGACCGACGCCAAGAGCAGCTTCAATATCGAGCAGGAGCGCCAATACAGGGCCAACATCACCGAACTGCAGGGGTGTTTTGACAAAATATTCAGTGAAGCAAAGCAGGACTGGAAAGATATTGGACTGGATGGTGCCTTTTCGCTCGTCAGCGACGACGTATCACCCGACAAATTCAAGCGACAGGCTTTGTTCCAGCATCCCATTTACGAGCACGTCTGGTTAACCGATCCCAGCGGGAAAAACATGAGCGAGGAACTCCATCCCTTTCTCAGATTCTCGATGGAGTACGATAAGTCCAAAAGCACTGTGGCCGTATCGTTTACTAAAGTCGAAACCAAGCTCAATCTGCCCGAACTGCGCACGTCCATTAAATCTGTGCGCGATGACTTGGAGCTCGTAAAACAGGAAGTAGAGCGGGTCGGAACGGTCGTCAACACAGCCCTGGACGTCGTGACGCGCATCACGTCCGGGGTGCGGGAACTGTGCAATGCGAACCAGCTCAAGCTGAATTTAAATGAGGATGGTGGGTCAGCAGAGAGTTTTGTAGAGGAAACCCCTGCATCAGATGACGAAGATCCCGATAGTTCGTTAGCGGCTGAAAAAAAAACGACTGAGGACGTAGCAGCGTCGGCTGAAGAAGAGGCCACCGAAGGAACGACTTCCGAGGAGATTACTTCTAGCGAGATCGTTTCCGAAGAGGAGATCGCAAGTCCAGCAGAGGACGACGCTGAGGCTTCCGAAGAAACCATCGCTGCAGATACCGACGAACAGAATAGCGATTCAGCATCGACCCCGCCGCCGCTCAAGTACTTGGGATTTAGAGGTGGGAAGAAAAAAACCGCCCCCCCTCTACCGTTCGGCAAGAAGCGGCGATAGCTAGGGGCCTATTCCTCCTCGCCGAGTAGTCTTGTCGACAGGGATTGGGCTGCCAATGCAACCAGGGGAATGAGGGCAGAGTAGTCCATGCGCATGGATCCGATGATGCCGACCTGTCCCTTGTTTGCGTCGCTGCCAAAGGGCGATGTGATAATGGCGCATCCTTCAAGCCTATCCCCAGCTTCACCGCCGATAATTACCACGGGCTTCTTTTTTGTTTCTACTGCGCGGTCAAGTAGATCGAGCAACCGGGTCTTTTCCTCTAACTCCCGCATGAGGGCTTCTACGCGGTCTTTTAAGTCTGACTTCCCCAGGAGGTGACGCCTGCCGCCCACGACGAGATCACTAGCGCGATTCACACTCGACTGGATTGCCTGGGTGCCGAGCACAGTGGCCTGCTCGCGCAGTGCATCGCACTTTTTTCGCGCATCCTCGAGCTCCTGGCGCAGGATTTTGCGAACTTCGTTCAGGGTGCGACCCTGGATGAGTTCGCTGAGATAGTTGTGAATGCGCTCCAAATCCCGTTCGTCCAGTGTTTTCGGAGCATCCACATAGGCGTTGTGGACAAGGCCTTCCCGGGTGACAATCACTGCCAAGAGGGTTCCAGACCCACAGGGAATGAATCTGAGTTGGCGCAAGCTCACCTCTGAAAACGCCGGCGTTACGACAAGAGCGGCTTGATAGGACAGATCCGAAATTAAACGAACCACTTCCTCCCAGGATTGGGGTCCGCCGGGCATTAGACAGCTCAACCCACTTACGAGCTTTTTTTGCGTCTCGGTCGCCATGTGCCCGGCTTCTGATCTCAAGGCATCGGCGAACATGCGAAACGCCTGGTCCGTTGGTACTCGCCCGGCCGAGACATGGGGCTGGGTTAAAAAACCCTGCTCTGTGAGGTTTTGGAGCTCGCGTCGGATCGTGGCCGGCGATAGGGCGAGTCCCTGCTTTTTATTGAGGGCTTGAGACCCCACCGGTCTGCCCGTTGCAATGTACTGCGCAATCACTGCAAACAGCACTACTTGGCGCCTTGGAGAAAGCGGTTTTGTCGATTTATCGATGCGCGACATTTCATTATCCGTTTTCAGTGCTTGACATGTACCTCCAAAATGTCCTTATCAATATATATGCCCCAATCTGATGCAGACATCGAGACCAGACCTCTCGAGGGGAAAACAATTCTCCTGGCCGAAGACGAGGAGCGCCTGCGAACCATCATGGCCATGATGATAGAGGAACTCGGCGCTCATGTCATCTCGGTGGCCGATGGCCAAGGTGCCCTCGATGCCTACAAGGCAGGGGATGTGGCCATCGATTTGGTGATCCTCGATATGCGCATGTCGGGCTTGAGCGGGGCCGGGACATTTCGGCAGCTCTTGTCATATGACCCAGGGGTTAAGGTGGTGTTGTCCTCGGGGGTGCTGCCGGACGACGACCTCGTCGATATGCTTCTCGAAAACAGGGGCGGTTTTATTGAAAAGCCGTTTAACTTGGATCGACTGTGCGAGGTGCTGCGGTTGGTACTCTCTGGGGAGCCGGTCATCCAGAGGTTGTAGATCACTCGGGAGGGGCGTCGCCTTTCTTTTCAGATTTTTTTTCCTCTGGCTCCAGGGGAATCGTGGTTCTGCGCGGCGGACTGTCTAGCGGCGCTGACTGGGATTCAGCTGGTGCGTCATCCCCAATTAGCAGTGTATCTTCAACTTCTGTTCCAGGGGGACCCTTGTCTGCATTATCACTCGGAACAGGGTCGGTGTCACTCGGAACAGGGTCGGTGTCACTCGGAACAGGGGTGGTGTCACTCGGAACAGGGGTGGTGTCACTCGGAACAGGGGCGGTGTCGTTCGGAACAGGGGTGGTGTCACTCGGAACAGGTGCGGTATCACTCGGAACAGGGGTGGTGTCACTCGGAACAGGGTCGGTGTCACCCGGAACTGGGGTGGTCCGGGATATTCTGCCAGTATCGCTGGTCTGCCAGGGATACTTGATGCGGGCGTGGTACATGTTGACAAGGGTGTCCACCAAGGTGTTGGCGATGACCCTGAGATCTGCCACGGTTAGCCCGGTCTCGTCGAGTTGCCCCTGGGAGAGTTTTGTGAAAAGAATCTGTTGGGTTAGGGTTTGAAACGCTGCTTTGTCAGGGGCATCCACAGTTCTGGCGGCTGCTTCAACAGCGTCAACGATCATGAGAATACCGGTCTCGCGGGTCGTGGGCTTGTGCCCGGGGTAGCGAAAGTCTTCCTCTGCCAGGTCTTCGGCATTGCCCTGTGCCATATTTTTATGCCAGAAAAATTCAAGCAAACTCGATCCGTGGTGGCTGTAGCAGAATTCCACGACGTCCTCGGGAAGGCCTTCTTTGCGGAGCAGTCGGGCGCCTTCCACCACATGGCGGTGGATTTTTCCAGTTGATTCGTACGGGCTGAGGTCATCGTGCGGGTTTGGCCCGCCAGCCTGATTCTCGATGAAGTAGTCCGCACCCCCCATCTTTCCAACATCGTGATAGTAAGCGCCGATGCGCGCCAGTAATGCATTGCCGCCGATGGCATTGGTCGCGGCTTCAGCCAGATTGGCCATGGCCCGAGAGTGCTCCCACGTGCCAGGGGCCCGCTCCCTCAGCAAGCCCAGCAGACGCTGGTTCAGGTCTTGGAGATCGAGCAGGGTGTTTCTCGAAACTTCTCCCACCAGGTTGCCGACAACTGGTGTGAGAAAAAAGGAGAGAACACCCGATGTTATGCCACTTAGGATTGCCGAAATCCAAATCGAATATCTCGGATCGATGTGCTCGGTTAAGTCGTCGTAAATACCCAGGGTTCCTGAAAAAATGAGGGTTGTGACAACCGTTGTTACCAATGCGACCCAAGAGGCCAGGGCACCGCGCTTCAACTGGACCCAGGCCCGATGCTGATGTCCACGTGCAGCCGCGACCGCGAGACCGGAAAATAAGTAAATGATAAAAAGTTCGATATCGAAGTTAACCAGGGATGCTGTTGTAAGTGCAGAGGTCACTGCAACCACAAAGGCAATGCGCTTGGAGAAAAAATACGTAACGAGCAAGGGGAGTGTGGCCACTGGCAGAACGACAGCTGAAAATCCGGTCATCAGAAGCAGGGCCTTGGCACTCACTACCAGCACTGCCATGAGCAAGAACACCGTGGCATGGGCCCGCAATTGTCGCGAGCGCCCCATGTCTTTGTACCGCATGAACGCGCTGAGGACGAGGCCGATTGAGAGATAGAAGACAAATAGCCCACCGAGCTGCAGGGGTGAACGGCTCCTTCGGTTCGATTCAAAGGCCCTGACCAGCTCGGTGCATTCTCCGCCTCGCTTGAGCCGCGTCCCCCGGGCAACCAGGTGGGGGCAGCTGGAGGAGGTGGTGGACAGGTAGTGGAATTCGCTGCGCAGCATGGTAATGCGGAAATACCGAGCCGGTAACCGAACCGTGACAGGTGTATCGCTGCCTGCCCTGGCCTCTAGCGATGAAAACCAGGTCTCGAAGGTGTGACTCGCGACAGCTACAACGGCAAACACACAGGCGAGCACTGTTCCTGTAAATGCCGTCGCGTTGTTTCTGCCTCGAGGTGATCGCATGTGCCTCATCGTTCTGGGCGTTTGACATCTGGCCCGATGAAAGACCAGATGCGAAACTTTTCCACAGTCCGGTCCAAAAAGGCAAGTTAAAGTCGCGATGGCTGTTGAATTCTGATAAATTCCGGTATGAACATAATTCTCATGAAAGCCATCTCGATTAACATATGTTTTTTAGTCCTGTTCTCGGCAGCTGCAACGCATGCTCAAGACGAGGTGACGGAAATCCCACCTCGCCGGGCCGATTCAAATGAAAACAGCGCATTGAAACAAGAGACTCGCGCCCCTTCAAAGGCGCCGTCCAAGAAAAAACGGTCCATAAAAAAAAGAAAAAGAACTCGCAAATGCCGATCCTGGGCAAGTGCCCGCTATCGCAGAATGAAGCGCAACTGGCAGCGGGTGCCTAAAATACCCAAGCCGCGATACAGGGAGGGATTTCGAGATCTGGTCGTCAACGCGGTCAATATTGGTGAGCGCGCCCGCGTATTTCCCTTTCTTCCCGATGGCACGCTCGACCCAGACGCAGTGGACAAAATGACGCCCCTGTTCCAGGACAAAGATACTGGTGCGACCCATCCCCTGCACCCGAGGCTCGTCAAGCTCCTGTACAAGCTCGCCGATCATTTCAAGGCGCGACAGATTAACGTGATATCGGGGTATCGAGACGTCAACCAAATTGAGAGCGAAAGCTACCATGGAAAGGGGTGTGCAGCAGATATCAACCTGCCGGGTATCCCCTTGGGGGCAGTGGCTCGAAAGGCCAGGCAGTTCGGCCATGTGGGCGTGGGATTTTATCCAGATTCTGGATTCGTTCACATCGACGTTCGGGACGGTCCATCCTATTTTTGGGTAGACCGATCCGGACCTGGGCAGCGATCGTGCTTAAGGCCGATTTTAAGACAGGCGGCCGCCAAATCTGACCGGCGCTATCGCGAAAAGAACGATGCCCCCAAACGGCATCTGAACCGAAAGGGTATCCCCCTGGGCGCGATCCAAACACCGCCTGATCAAACGCCTCAGGGTGCTACAAATGGGCGTATCTCGTCTGATGGAACCGTGGTAGGATACAAACATGCTGAGTGAGCTGAAACGCTTCGGCCTTACCGCCGTTTTCTTGATGACGCTTGTCGCATGCCAGGAGCAACTGGCGCCGATCAGCGAAATTACAAAGTTTCGTGTCCTGGGCATTCAAGCCAATCCCCCAGAAATTGCACCTGGCGCAGGCACGACACTACGGGTGCTTTACGCCGATCCCAAGGGCAACGGCCGGGAGGTGACATTTCTATGGCTCACCTGCAAAGGTACCTTGTCCATTGATGCCGATCTGTCGAGTGGGTGTCAGCCCATCTGGGTTCCCCAGTTCGGCAGTTCGTCCACGGGCGGCGATATCTACGACATCCTAACCACACCACCTGACATCCTCGACGATCTGCCTAAAGAAAAATCCTTTCTCTCAGTTACCGCGATTCTGGTGCTGTGTGCCGGCGGCGAGATTGCCCTTCCAGATACGAGCTATCCAGAAGGCCAGGTCGATGCACTCGACGGGCTGTGTGCGCAGAGCCCCACTGTCCCGGGACCGCCCGAAGGACTGGTTGCCATAAAAGAATTTCGCATCTCGACCTCTGCTGAGCCCAACCAGAACCCGCGTATCGCCAGGTTGGCCCACGTTGAATCTGACCCGGCACCAAGGGGATTAGGCAGCCAGGTATTAGAGCATATGTCGACCCGGGATGCAGGGACGCCCGAACCAGACAGTCAATACGTCTGTACTGACGCGGATGGATGCCGAGAGGGCGCAAAAATCGAAGCTGATCTGACAGAGGATAGTTTTCAATATTATGACAAGACTGTTTTTGATGAGGTGACCCAAGTTCGCGAAGATCCTTATATTTCGTGGTTCGTCGCTGGCATATCGCCCACCGATAAAACCGGTCGGTTCTCCGATGATCGCACCAGAACCCGCACCCCTCCGGGGCCGTTCAAAGTGGATTGGGTGCCCCCTCGCAGAGGAGGATTGTTCCAACTGTGGGCGGTTGCTCACGACGAACGCGGCGGTTTGAGTTGGCAGTCCTACGTCATCGAAGCCACCGTGCCCGATTAGGCACATTGCAGGACCCCTAAAAAGCGATCATACCCAACTGTATAGGACATTGCCGATGATTGAATGGAAGGCGAGGCATTGCTATGGATAAAATTTTCTACCCCAAATCGGTTGCCGTTATCGGCTTATCATCCAAGGCGAGCAACATCCCGCGAATCGCTCTGGAAAATATGCTCCGGTGGGGATATCGGGGCCGCCTGTTCGGGGTTAACCCGCGAAGCAAGGATGTCTTTGTGGACGGCGTGGAGATGTACCAGGCCATCGAAGACCTGCCAGAAGTACCGGATCTGGCCTACTGTCTAATACCTGCGCAGTTTATCCCTGACATGGTGACGCGCTGCGGCCAGTTTGGGATCAAGCGAATGGCCATCCCTTCTGGCGGCTTTTCCGAATTCGGCGCTAAGGGCCAAACCCTTGCCGAATTGACCAAAAAGAACGCCCGGGAACAAGGCATTCGCTTTGTCGGCCCCAATGGCTTGACCGTGGCCAACACGGCCAATGGTCTGTGTCTGCCCTTTGCTCCGGTTATGAAGCCACCCAGGGGTGGGATTTCGATTATCGCCCAAAGCGGCGGTATCGGATTGATGTTGCTCAGCTTTTTAAAAGAAGAAAACCTGGGGCTGGCCAAATTTGCCAGCATTGGCAACAAGCTCGACTTGGATGAAGTGGACTTTTTGGAGTACCTGGGAAAAGATCCCGATACCCAGATTATCTGCATGTACATCGAGAGTATCGCGCGCGGCAGGGCTATGATCGAGGTTGCACAAAAAATCGATAAGCCCATTGTGGTTTATAAGTCCAACACCACTGGCGCCGGGAAAAAGGCTGCAATGAGCCATACGGCAGCAGTGAGTAACGACGATGCAATTATTGATTGCGCATTTGAGCGGGCCGGGGTGATCCGCATACGCGAGTTTTACGACTTTTTTGCGATCGCCAAGGCCTTCCAATTGCCCCCCATGCGGGGGCGCCGGTTGATGGTCATGAGTCCGGCCGGCGGGCTGTCGGTCATGATGGCCGACATGTGTGAGCAGGCTGGATTTGAATTTGCCGATCCTGGCCGGGAATTTTACGACAGCCTCAACCAGTTTACCAATGCCGGGGTCATTCGCTTTTCCAATCCCCTCGACATGGGCGATATCTACGACCCCCAGTTGGTGGCCCACGTTATCTGCGCGGTCATGCATTCCGACCGCGTTGACGGGGCGGTGTATGCCAGCTTTTCTCCCCAGATGCCGTCCGGTGACAACGTGTTCAAGGCCCTGCTGCGCACGGATCTTTCAAAAGAGGCGTGGGGGGCTATCCTTTCCTCTGGCAAACCACTGGGCGCCTGTCTGGCCAGCCCATCTGCGACCCTGTCCAGCTTTAAACAAGCTATCAATGTGCCCATTTTCAACGGCCCTGAAGAGATGATTCGCGCCATGGCGGCGCAAATGCGATATCATACGCGCAAGCGGTTTGACCACCAAAATGGGCACACACCAGACAATATCGATTGGGAAGGCGCTAAAGGCTGGCTAATGGACAAACAGGGCCAACGAGGCGAGGAATTACTCGATTTATTTAATCATTTCGGCATTCCTACGGTCAGCTCGACCGTCGCACAAACCGCTGCACAAGCTGCCAAATCAGCGGGCGAGTTGGATTATCCCGTCGTGGCCAAGGTCATCTCGCCCGATGCATTGCACAAGACCGATGCTGGTGGGGTCATCACCGGATTGACCACCGCCTCTCAGGTAAAGGATGCGTTCGCCACCATTTCCCAGAATCTAAAGGCCTATAGAAAAGACGCCCGTTTTGACGGGGTTCGCATTCAGAAAATGGCACCCCAAGGCATCGATCTGTTTATCGGCGGCCATTTTGACCCGGCATTCGGCTCCATGATGCTCTTTGGCATGGGCGGTATTCACATGGAGCTGTTTAAGGATATCGCCTGTGCCCTATGCCCTGTAGATGCAGACGAGATTAAGGAAAAGTTGTCGAAGCTCAAGTGCTATGGGCTGCTCAAAGGGTTTCGGGGCAGCCCGGGCGGCGATATCGGTGCCTTTATCGATATTGCAGTGAGGATATCCCATCTCTTGAGCGCGTTTCCCAGCATTGTAGAACTGGATGCCAATCCGGTCCGCGTTTTTGAATCAGGCGCCACCGTGCTGGACGCACGCGCACGCATCGAATAGCCCGCTGCTCTATATTCGGATAAATTTTACTGTATTCTAATATAATTTTATTATCCTATAAAAATATCTAATTTTTGTAGAAAAAAATCATCGATGTGTTACTATTATTTCATCTCGGTGAAAGGACCCTTCAATGGATAATATCGATAAAAAAATCATTCGCACCCTTCAGGAACAGGGGCGGATCACCAATGTGGAGCTCGCGCGTCAGGCCAGCCTGGCGCCGTCATCCATGCTGGACCGGGTGCGACGGCTTGAGGAACGAGGCGTTATCAAGAGCTACCGGGCCGTGCTCGATCCAGGGGCGATTGGGTATCATGTCCAGGCCATGGTGATGATCACCCTGGGACGCCATCAGGCCGGCTCTATCGAGAGCTTTGAGGAGCGGATTCGATCTATTCCCGAAGTAAAGGCCTGCTATCACCTTACCGGACAATACGACTACCTGGCCCATGTTGTCGTTCGCGACATCGACCACTTGAGAAAACTCGTCAAACACGAACTGGCAGCCATTGGCGGCGTTGAAAAGCAGGAGACCTTTCTCACGCTCTCCGTGATCAAAGAGGATACCGGCTATGCGCTGGAGAACTGGCCCGAACCATCCGAGGCAGACTGATGACAACACCCCCCGCCACCCGACTGGACGCTTATATCGAAGCGGCTCGAAACACAGCGATCTCCCGCCGATTAGAGCTCGATGCCATTAAAAAATGTCGGTTCGACACCATTGCGGTGCACGGCCTCTATTCCATGCGAGAGGCACTGGATTTTAACCAGGGCGCGATTATCGAACCCTTATACATGTGCTCTTCCCAGGCCTATCGGGATGCCGACGAGATGGCCGCTGCCCTTACCTATCAGATTCCCACCTGGTGCTACGCGCGGATAGCCAACCCATCCCTCTACTATTTCGAAAACACCCTGGCCCTGCTCGAGGGCTATGGGTTGGACGGCGAGACCTCTTGTTGCGCCACATCGTCGGGCATGGCTGCTATCGCCTGTGCCACGGATCCATTTTTGGCAGTAGATCCAAAGCGACCGAACCAGAGGATAAACTTTGTCTCCACCTGTCAGGTCTATGGCGGCACGTTCCAACAGTTTGCCATCCGAAAGGCTGCCGAGCGGGGTATTGAGTGCCGCTTTGTCATCAACTCGGCTGATTTAGACGAGTGGAAATCGAAAATCGACGAAAATACCCGCTTTGTGTACGGCGAGATGCCGTCCAATCCAGGGCAGGCCTTTTTCGACCTGGACGCGGTCATCGACCTGGCCCATGCAGTCGAAGTACCGGTCATTATCGACAACACGGTTGGCACGCCGGTATTACTTCGACCCATCGTCCACGGTGCAGATATCGTGGTGCAATCGGTTACCAAGACCTTGACCTCGTCTGGATTTGGCATTGCAGGTGCGGTGATTTCCCGCAAAAACATCGTCAGCCGGTTTGGATCAGACGAGATGCTGTCGGACTTTGCCATGTATCTCAAGACCTTGCCCAATCGGGACAACGGCCAAAACCTATCCCCGATGAATGCCATCCTGTCGCTCAACGATATGCGCACCCTGAGGTCCAAGGTCGATCTGTTCAGCCGAAATACCATGCGGGTCGCGCGTTTCCTCGAGGACCATCCAAAGGTTGAAAGGGTGGATTATCTCGGCCTAGAGAGCCATCCCCTGCACGCGCTCGCCAAGCAGTATCTCTTTCTCGTAGACGCGGTATACGATGCCCAATACGGCACCCCTGTGAATCGCTATGGCCATCTCATGTCCTTTCGCGTGGCTGGCGGTGAGGGACCGACCCGACGCATGTTCGACGCCCTTGAGCGCATCTGGCGGGCAACGGATCTCGGTCGCGTCAAGTCCGTAGCCACCATCCCAGCCATCTCCACCCACCAGCAGCAGGGTGAAGAGGGGAGGGAAATGGCCGACATCCCACCCAACCTGGTCCGTCTGTGCGTGGGCGGAGAACATCCGGATGACGTAAAGGCCGACCTCGACCAAGCCCTGGGCGCCATTGACGGTAAGGTGCAAACCCAGGTCCCGGCCGCATTCTCAGTCGGCGGTGCATCCCGCGCAAGTCTTGAAAACGATTCGTGATCTCTATCTTGTTTTAATCCTTCTAAAATAATACGTTTTGACATAGAAAAAATCTAGATATGCGAACTGTGATCAACATCGATGATGCAACCCTCTCGCGCAGCTGCCCTTCAATCCCAATAGCAACGCATCCCCACAGCTAACGGAGAAAAAGCAATGAGAGCGCAAAGATATATGTCGAGGATTCCGCAGTTGGTGCTTGGGATACTGATGTTGGGCTGCGAGCCTTCCCCAACACCAAAACAGAGCCAGGGAGGCACGGGAATTAAGCAGGTCCGCCCAACAGAGCGCAGTTACTCTGCAGAGCCAGCTGCTCCTAAGGAGATCGTAAGAAAGGTGGTCATCGAGGCACCTGGGAACGCGGGTTCTCCAGAAGGCGGTATACAGGTGGAGACCAGGTACGAGAACGACTACGAGTTCCCGGTACTCGAGGAGATTTACAAGGCCAATGAGACCACTGAGCAGCAGCGCGCAGAGGAGACCGAGCAGATCCGAGCGCAGCAAAAAAAGGACAAAGAGGTCAAGCGCAAAACCAAGCAGTATTTGAAAAGTTCCCTACCGGTTGACCAGATCCCGACTTCGTTGGCCGAGTTCCAGGTGGTGCCCCACCTGCCCCCGGTTCCCCAGTACGCCACTGGCACCTGCTGGTCGTTTGCCGCCACATCCCTGGTGGAGGCCGAGGTGATCCGGTTGACTGGAAAGAAGATCAAGCTCTCGGAGATGTACACGGTCTACTACGAATATCTAGACAAAGGAGAGCGTTTTATTAAGGAGCGATCCGAGTCGCTCTTTGTCCAAGGATCCGAGGTAAACGCGATCTTTCGCCACCTCAGACAATACGGACTCGTGCCGATCGAGTCGTACAAGGGCGTGAGCCACGAAAAGGGCTGGCATAACCACGACCCTCTGGTGAGCGAGCTCAGAGATATGTTGAAGAGCGCCGAGCGCAGCGATCATTGGGACGTCGAGACCATGCGCGCCATCTTCCAGGTGGTGCTAAACAAGTATCTGGGAGCGCCCCCTGAGGCCTTTACCTACAAGGGTACATCGTACAATCCCAAGACCTTTGTCGACAACGTCCTCAATATAAAGCCCGACGATTATGTGGCGTTCATGTCCACCCTCAAGACGCCGTTTTACAAAAAAGGCGTGTTCGATGTGCCAGACAACTGGTGGCGTTCAGACGACTACCACAACCTGCCCTTGAACGCGTACTACAACGCCATAAAAGCAGCGTTAAAGCACGGCTACAGTGTGGCCATTGCCTTGGACACATCCGAGCCTGGCAATGATGGGGCAAACAATGTGAAGTTCGTCCCGCCATACGATATTCCCGGTCCATTCATCGATCAGCTGGCCCGCGAGTACCGACTGGTCAATAAGGCGACCACTGATGACCATGCCATACACCTAGTAGGGGTTGCGCGCCGCGGGGATCACGACTGGTTTCTGGCCAAGGATTCAGGCCGCAGCGCCATCGTGGGCCGACACAAGGGGTATTATTTTGTTCGGGACGATTACATGAGGTTGAAATCAATGGCCTTCTACGTTCATAAGGATGCTGTCCAAGAGCTCCTGGACAAGTTTTAGTCGCCCCAATCGCCAATTGACGGCAAGGGCCAAGCCCAGGTACCCTTGCCGTTCTCAGTCGGCAGTGCATCGCGCACCTGTCTGACAAGCAGTGAGGGCAATCCATGATATCATATTACAGTACCAATCGATCCGTGCCCGAGGTGGACCTGGCCGATGCCTTGCTCTTGGGTCAAGCCGGCGACAAAGGGCTTTTTATGCCCAGCCCGATTCCACGGCTGTCAGTCGATCTTCTAGAAAAAGCCCGGGACATGACCTATGCAGACCTGGCCGCAGCCATATTGGCGCCTTATACTGAAGGTGTCTTCCCCATGACAGTGCTCGCGGAGATGTGCGGCGACGCCTACAACTTCGAAATCCCCATCGAGACAGTGGATGCAACCCGCTGCGTGATGCGGCTCGACCAGGGACCCACAGCGTCTTTCAAGGATTTTGCCGCGAGATTCATGGGGCGGGCCATCGGCCGATTGGTCCGCGAGAGAAACCAGGACTTGCTCATTCTCACGGCCACGTCCGGGGATACTGGCTCGGCCGTGGCCAATGCATTCTTGGGCGTGGACGGCATTCGCGCGCTCGTGCTCTTTCCAATAAACGAGGTTTCAGAGAGACAGCGAAAGCAGATGACAACCCTGGGGGACAATGTGGCCACAGTGGCCCTGCCAGGTAAATTCGACGACTGCCAAGCCTTGGTCAAGCAGGCCTTTGCAGATCCAGACCTGGTTGGGCTCAATCTATCTTCTGCGAATTCAATCAATATCGGTCGCTTGCTGCCCCAGTCCGTTTATTACGTCTATGCCGCTTCTCGGTTGGCTGATATCGCAGGGGGTGAGAAGGTCGTTTTTTCCGTGCCATCTGGAAACTTCGGCGACATGATGGGCGGGGTATTGGCCCTGTTGAGCGGCCTGCCAGTCGAACGGCTCGTGATCGCGACCAATGCCAACGACGCAGTACCGAGATTCCTCGAAACCGGGCAGTACCAAAAAATCGTCCCCTCCCTCAAGTGTATCTCCAATGCCATGAACGTGGGCCACCCCTCCAACCTGGCCCGCCTGGTCGACGCCTATGGCGGCCAAATGGACGAGCTTGGCACCCTTAACACACCGCCAGATATGGATAATATGCGCCGCGACCTGTTTGCGGTGAGCATTGACGATGACCAAACCCTCAACACCATCGGCGCTGCTTACAAAGATCTCAATCTATTGCTCGAGCCCCACGGCGCTGTTGGATGGGCCGGGCTCACACAGTACCTCAATCAGCATCCCGACCAAGCGGCAGCGCCAGCCATATTGCTGGAGACAGCCCATCCAGCCAAGTTTCCCGATGAGATTCAAGCCATCACCGGCGCAGTACCTGAGGCACCGCCGAGCTTGTTGAATATCGAGCGGAAAAAAGAGCACTATGAGGAGCTGCCGGTGGACTACGATGCATTCAAGAATCACTTGATAAGGACCTATCGCAGATGAAAGCCATTATCATCCTGGGCGACGGCATGTCAGATTACCCCATCGAGCGACTGGGTGGCCGCACCCCATTGCAAGCAGCGGTCAAGCCCAACATGGACCGGATCGCCCGGGCGGGTCGCATGGGGCTCTTTAGTACAATTCCTGAGGGGCAATCCAAGGGATCTGCCGTGGCCAACCTGTCGGTGCTGGGCTATGATCCAGCAGTTGTGTTTCAGGGCCGCGCTGTGCTCGAAGCGGCAAATATGGGTATCGATATTGGCCCCTCTGACGTGGCTGTGCGCTGTAACCTGATCGCCACCGAGGGCGGCAATATCAAAGACCACTGCGCTGGTCATATCGACAGCAAGGGGGCAGCGGAGCTGATGCAATCCCTCGATCAGGCCCTGGGCAGCGGTCAGGGCGACCAGCCCGTGCGGTTCTATCCCGGTGTGAGCTATCGCCACCTCCTCGTGCTCGAAGGCGGATGGGCCTCACCAAAGGTCTTCTGCGCCCCTCCCCACGACCACGTGGGCGAGGCCGTCGCAGATCTAATGCCCCGGGCAAAAACCAAATCGACCCCAGCCCTGGCCACTGCGCAGCGCCTGAGAGATCTGATGGGTGCGGCAGTGCCAATTCTGGCTGATCACCCCGTCAACCAGCAACGCCGTGAGGTAGGTGAGGCAGCGGCAACGTCAATCTGGCCCTGGTCCCCTGGCAGGCGCCCCACGATGCAGACCATGGCGGATCGATTCGGGATCCGCGGCGCTGTTATCTCAGCCGTCGACCTGGTCATGGGCTTAGGTATCTACGCGGGCATGGACCCGATCCGCGTGCCCGGGGCCACCGGTCTTTGGGACACCAACTACGAAGGCAAGGCCGAGGCTTGTCTGGATGCGATTGCAGATCGCGACCTGGTCTACGTCCATGTCGAGGCAACAGACGAGGCAGGCCACGCAAAGGACCTCGATCTAAAGATCAAGTGCATCGAAATGCTGGACCAGCGCCTGGTGGGTCCAATCCTCGACGGACTGCAACGCCGCAGCATCGAGGCGACCATTGCCGTATTGCCGGATCACCCCACACCTGTGGAGACCGGATCACACGCTACTGACCCGGTCCCAGTGGCCATCCTCATCCCGGGTGTGCGGCCCGACAAAACCGAGACCTATGACGAAGTCCAAGCTGCCAACGGCGCCCTGGGACAGCTGGCTGGCGACCAGTTTATAAGGGTAGTGCTCGGTGAATAGCGAGCGATACATCTCCAGACCCCATCCATCGCGCCTCAAAAAAGAGGTTTGCGTTGTGTTTCTGATCCAGCTTGGGGTCGTGATGGGCTTGGTGCACCTGGACCGGGTGTTGCCCCTGGGCGGTATGCTCCACGCCCTGGTCGGTGTTATCTTTATCCTGCTGCCAATGCTGGTGCTCGATCGCCGGGACCGGCCCTATCAGCGCTATGGCATTGCCTGGGGAAACACACCCAAGGATATCGTCTCAGCCGTTGCGGCCATGGCTGTTCTTTTTCCCCTGGTTGTAGGGGCCACGCACCTGGGATTTCTTGTCCTGGGTCCTGGGATGTGGGGGCTCAAAACAGTTCCCCCGTGGCAATTTGCCTGGCCAGCTGGGTATCCTACAGTAGCAATAAGCCACCTCATCGTGGTTGCATTGCCAGAAGAAGTGTTCTACCGCGGCTACCTCATGGGCCGGCTCGACGACATATTTACCGGGCGAATTCGTATCCTTGGGACAAAAGTGGGATGGTCGCTCCCCATTCAAGCGCTGTTATTTGGCGTGGGCCACGTGTTGGTGGATTTCAATCCCGAGCGGTTCATGGTGTCTTTTTCTGCCCTTGCCTTTGGATGGCTCAGGGCAAACCGGGGCACCATTCTCGCGCCTGTCCTGCTGCATGCGGCGAGCAACATTTTCATGGAGGTCTTTCGCGCCGGATACGGCCTGGGCTAGGATACTACTGGAGGCACGCATGACAATCGGTTTGTCCATTTTTGAGCATATCATTGACCTGGCGATAGAAGAGGACCTGGGCCGCGGCGACACGACCACCCGCCTCACAGTCGATCCTGAGCACCAGGCAAAGGGTCGCGCAATTGCTCGGAAAGATCTTGTTGTATCGGGGGGCGATATTTTTGAAGCGGTCATGCGCCGCGTGGACCCCGAGACCTGCGTGATGTTGGAGGCGCCAGATGGTGCGTCTGTTTCTGCCGGGGATGCTCTCCTCACTGCGGTCGGCCGGGCGACGTCGCTGCTCATGGCCGAGCGGGTGGCGCTCAACTTTCTGCAGCATTTGAGCGGCATTGCCACCTTAACAAAGCGCTTTGTCGATGCACTGCCGAGTGGATCCCCGGTCATCGTCACGGATACGCGCAAAACAACCCCTGGGCTGCGGTTTTTGGAGCGCCGTGCTGTGTTGCACGGTGGTGGGCGAAACCATCGAGCAGACCTTTCCGGGGGTATTCTCATTAAAGAAAACCACATCTTAGGCGCTGGATCGATAGCAGCAGCGGTTCAGCGTTGCAGGCAGTGTGCCCCCCATGTGCTGAAGATAGAGGTCGAGGTGCGGTCTGAAACAGAGCTCAAGCAAGCACTGGCAGCAGGTGCGGATGCGGTGCTGTTGGATAACATGGACGAAGCAGCACTCAAGCGGTGCGTGGCCATTGCCAGGGCAGATAAAAGCGTATTTGTAGAGGCTTCGGGCGGTGTTTCATTGGATACGATCTCATCCATCGCCCGCACTGGCGTGGACGCCATCTCCGTTGGCGCGCTCACCCATTCTGCTCCGGCAGCGGATATATCCTTTCTATTGGACGCGGAATAAGCCGTGAAGCATGACATGGATTTTGCAGATGCGTTCCTTTCCGAGCTCCAGAACATTGGTGGCCGATTAGACCGGGAGGTCATCCATCACACTCGAATCGACTCGACCTCTTCGGATCTGAAACGCCGGCTTAAGGCCGGTGCGAAGCTGGGAACGGTCGTTGCAGCAGGGGCCCAAACAGCTGGCAGGGGTCGCAGGGGCAGATCGTGGTTTTCCCCGTCCGGTGGCAACCTGTATGTGTCCCTGGCAGTGGCAACCGACCCACCTGGCACCCCAAATTTCAATTATATGCCTTTGGCCGCGGGTATCGCGGGTATCGATGCCATTTGTGCGTGCTATCGGGCGGAACCAAAACTCAAATGGCCCAATGATATTCTACTCGACCACAAAAAGGTTGCCGGCATCCTCTGTGAGGTTTGGGATGTTGCTGCAACTCCGGTTTTAGCGGTGATCGGCCTGGGCGTGAATATTGCGCATACCCGGTTTCCAGACGCGCTTCAATCCATTGCCACGACCTTAGACAGCACGGACCCCTTGCTGCAGGGCAGGTCCGGACAACGTGTTCGGTCCATGGGGGCGCGCCTTGCTGCCAACTGGGTAAACCGGATCGAGCACTGGATGGATGAGATACGCATTGGCCAGGGCACGGCCCTCATCCATGCATGGAAAGAGCGGGCCGAACCATTTGGCCGGTGTGTTCGCGTAGGAGATGTCGCCGGTGTAACAAAGACACTTACCGGCGCAGGGCATCTCGTCGTTGTGACCGACGCGGGAGATGAAATTACCATTACGGGGGGAGTTGTCTCGTCAGAATGTCAGAGCGATGACGTCCTCTGGTAAAGTGTGTTACCATAAAAGAGTGGGTTGCTATTTAATAGAAATGCCGTATTTTGTTGCCCTAGTAGCTGCGTCTGCACTGGCCGCGGGCGCATCAGAATGTGGGGGCGGATAGGTCGATGGCCCGCGACACCCCGGACGTCACCGCTGTGACGGATGCGGAAGCACTCTCCTACTCGGAGCGGCGATCTGAACATTCCTATGTGGTGATGATATATGGCGAGTACCTCGGTAGGCGGTTCGCCATTAAGGACGATGGCGTATTGATCGGGCGCTCCCCAGAGTGTGATATCCAACTCGCTGATGATTGTGTTTCTCGCATGCACTGTCGCGTCATTGCCAATCGGGACAGTGTGATTGTCTCTGATTTAAACTCGACCAACGGAACCTACCTCAACGGCACGGCCGTATCGGCCAGGCCCCTTCGGGACGGGGATCGCATCAAAGTAGGGCGTTCCATTTTTAAATATCTGAGCGGTGACAACATCGAGCACGCATACCACGAAGAGATCTATCGCCTAAAGACGACGGACGGGCTTACCGGCGCGGCCAATAAGCGCTACTTTGATGAAGAGATCGACCGCGAAGTATGCCGATTTTTAAGATATGGGCGGCCCCTCTCGCTGCTCATGATGGACATTGACCATTTTAAAAATATCAACGACCAATACGGCCACCTGGCGGGGGATCGGGTCCTATCCCAACTCGGGTTGCTCATCTCCACAAACGTGCGTCGCGAGGACACATTTTCTAGATACGGTGGTGAGGAATTTGCCGTGCTCATGCCAGAAATGGATCTCGCCGGATCAACAGCCGTCGCGGAACGGCTCCGACAGCTCGTTGCAGAAGCCCATTTCGACTTCGAAGGCCTGGATCTGCCAGTAACAATCTCGATTGGCGTAGCCGAGGCCCATGTCTCGATGAGCACTCCAGATGACTTCATTCGCCAGGCCGATGAACAGCTCTACAAAGCCAAATCCGGCGGCAGAAATCGGGTGGAACCACAGTCGGCGTTAGAGGACATCGAATTTTAACGGTCCGGTCACCATGCTCAGCACCCTGTTGTAGCCGTGGGGTTTGTCCCCACGGTAAAAAACCAAGTAATTCCAAGCTATTCTGCAAGCGGGGATAAACCCCGCATCGACATTTTGGTCCCACAAATCGCCGTTTGCGGGACGAGAACTATCTAAGCAACACCTCGCTTTCTCGGTTCGATAAACCTGAAAATTATTGCCAGAAAAAATGGGTATCTTGACACGGCAGCTAGTAAACATCAAACTTAATGTGTATAAAAAGGTCAATTTATTTTGATCGTGGAGTGCATATGTCTGAAATACATAAACCCATTGATGATTTTGGCTTGGAGCGCGTACCTGGGGCGCTTTTCAAGGCAATGGGGACACTTTTTCTTAACAAGCGGCCAGATCTCGATCAGCGGGACCTTGAAAAACTGCTGCTCAAGCGCATCGCAGCCCAGGGTCGCGCCTATCATCGTCGTACGATACGGCGCCAGCTCAGTGGCGCTATTGCATCTGTGCCTCGCTTGGTGGAAGAACAAATGCGGGCAATTCTTCGGGAGCATGGCGGGATCACCGATCAAGGGGACCTAAGAAATGCGCTCAGAGAAGTGGGCATTACAGTCCCAGCAGATGAGCGGTTCGGACCTTACGTGGCCTTTGAGCGTATTCGGCCTTTGGTGGGGCTGTGGCTTCATTTCTATCCCAATAAAACCAAGCGATTCCTGGCGACTGTTCTCAGCTCTGACCTCGCGGCGATGGGCGTTACACTCGGCGTGAATCCCCTACAGCTCATACTCGCAGGGAAGTGCCGGGTTGTGCGCCGAGAGGTTTTGTCCATTCTGCTGAGGTACCTCCAACCCCATGGCATTGAGACCCCCGAGGCCGCTGCAATGATGGCTGAGAAACTCGCCGATGAGATAGAAGCATCGATCACCGGTCGTCGGTTGATAAGCGCGGTGCATTTCCACGAACTGGCGACGGTGTGGCAGCGCCAAAACCAAGGGGCGTCCATACGAAAACTGGCAATGCACCTGCAAGAGGCGCTTGAGCAGCGGCACATTCGCACAAAATTCAGCTATCTTCAAAAGTTGCTTACCAGCGACACCGGCCATGGACAACGTCGGGTCTACGATACCCTGAAGCATCTCGTGCAGGGCTGCCTCCCCCCCAACCAGAACATCGACGATCTGCTGGGAAAACGCCGCAGGGCAAACGCCTTTGTGACTGATGTCGAATGGGTGAAGACAACACCTGTCGTAGACCTGGCCGAGAAGTGGTTATCCTCACACCCCGATGTGAGCAAGCGGCAGTTGGCTATGCGCGTGGCGAAAACAGTGAAGAAACTCGGCTACTTAACGAGCCATAACACGATTCAGAGCGTTCTGGCTGGCCGCACCACCCGAACGCGAGGATTTGTCTACCGCGCCATGCTCAAGCAGTTTAACGGTAAGCCCAACACGTCCATACCTGCTGAGTTTTTTCTGCGCGATAGTCTGAGAAAGACCCAGTACGCCATCAAATGGCGCGAGACACAGCGCACGAGAGGTCAGGAACCGCGAGGACCTAGTGAGCGCGCGGACATGGATGCGATGGACATCTATCTCCGTCAAATCTCACATATACCGCTTTTGTCTCGAGAAGAAGAGGTTGCGCTCACCGCTGCGATTGGAGCTGCTCATCAGGAGATCATGGCTGAGCTCACTGGAACGCCATACCTGCCCGCGTTGTCTGGGAGCGGAAACTTCGAAGCCGAGGAGGTCCAAGAGGCTGTCTTTCGACTAAAATCTGACTTCTTGAAGATCAGCTCTGATGAGCCGACGTTTCTTCCGCACGACAGGTTGAAAACAGCGCATAAAACCATCGTGCGCGCGGAGAACGCCAGCCGCAGGGCGCGAAATCAACTCATTGAGTCAAATTTAAAGCTAGTGGTTTGGATTGCTCGGAAGTACAAAAATCGGGGCCTTGCCATTTCAGACCTCATTCAGGAGGGCAATATTGGCCTGATGAAAGCAGTAGATCGATTCGAGCCGACCCGGGGATATCGATTTTCCACCTATGCCTCTTGGTGGATTCGACAGGCAATCGTCCGGGCGATAACGGACAAAGCCAGAACAGTTCGTTTGCCAGCCCACGCTGTGGACACCATCAACGCGCTGGTTCGCACCCGCAGTGCTCTGGCCCAAGAACTGGGGCGCAGTCCCACTTCTTTGGAAATTGCGGCAAAACTGGATATATCTCCTCGGGACGTAGACGCCTTATTGTCATCTGCCCAAACCACACTATCATTGGAAGCGCCTGTGAGCGGCGAAGATGATCTGGTCATCGGCGATTTCGTTGAGAGCACAGCGCCCTATTCTCCTTCTGAGCAGGTCATTTCCAAAGAGCTCACAACGGTGGTGAGAGACATGCTCACGACCCTTTCGTTAAGGGAGCAGAGAATCATTCGCTTGCGGTTTGGCATTGATGAAGAAGAGACCCATACCCTAAACGCAGTGGGACAGGATTTTGGCGTATCTCGCGAGCGGGTGAGGCAAATCCAGACCCAGGCGCTTCACAAGCTCAAGAAACAGTCCCTACTGAGACGACTCGATTCTTTTCAAGCGGATTGAGATAGTGGTCGTCCCGAAATGGCCGTTCTCAGCACCCTGTTGTAGCCGTGGGGTTTATCCCATGGGCGTTAACCGAGGAAGAGACAATGATTCTCCCCCTTTCGCAAAGGGGGTCGGGGGGATTTCATTTCTCCAGTTTCCGATGCGAGGCGACAAAATCCCCCTAACC
>JAAUYD010153549.1_pt1 | contig 35783 bp, 43 predicted proteins | sample 7278101 | NCBI WGS metagenome assembly JAAUYD01 (sample SAMN14350128, study PRJNA611818) | marine sediment metagenome | isolation source: surface marine sediment (0.6m) | place: French Polynesia: Moorea | collected 2018-08
CAAACCGCTCGATGTCGTGCTCTACTGGCACATGCATCAGCCTGAATACCGCAATCTGCGCAACGGGGAATATCATCAGCCCTGGACCTACCTGCATATCATCAAGGACTATGTGGACATGGTCGCGCACCTGGAACACAACAGCGACGCCCGGGCGGTGGTTAATTTCGTCCCGGTGCTGCTGGACCAGATCGAGGACTACCGTCAGCAGCTGCACGCCTACCTGCACGAAGGCGGGGTGATCCGCGATCACCTGCTGGCCGCGCTGGCCGACCCGGTCATCACTCATGAGGCCGGCCACCGGCTGAAGCTGATCAAGGCCTGCCTGAAGGCCAACGAAAACCGCCTGATCAAGCGATTTCCGGCGTTTCGCAAGCTGGCGCGCATAGCCCGCGACATCGTCACCCACAACGACACCCTGTGCTACTACGACGACCAGTACCTGTTCGATCTGCTGGTGTGGTACCACCTGGCGTGGATGGGGGAAACCGTGCGCCGTGACAACAAGGCGGTGCAGGCGCTCATAAATAAGGAACGCATGTACTCGATCCATGATCGCAAGGTTTTGGTCGAGGTCATCCACGACCTGGTCGCCGGTGTCCTCGAACGCTACCGCAAGCTGGCCGAAGCCGGCCGCATCGAGCTCTCGATGACGCCCTATGCGCATCCAATCTCACCGCTGCTGCTTGACTTCGACAGCGCCGGCGAAGCGCTGCCGGATATCGACATGCCCCAATCCAGCACCTACCCGGATGGGATCACGCGCAATCACTGGCATATTCAGCAGGGCATAGCCACCTTCGAGTCGGTGTTCGGGCTTCGGCCCGCCGGCTGCTGGCCGGCCGAGGGCAGTGTCAGCGAAGCGGTGGTACAACAGCTCGACGAGCATGGCTTTACCTGGCTGGCCAGTGGTGAAACGGTGCTGCGCAATTCTTTAACCGCCTCGAGCCTGCAGCAGGACCACTGCATCCACAGCGCCTATCACCTCAATGATCACAAGATCGCCTGCTTCTTTCGCGACGACGGCATCTCCGACATGATCGGCTTCAAGTTCCAGGACTGGCATGCCGACGATGCGGTCGCCCATATCATCGAGACGCTGCTGCACATCCGCACCGCCTGCGACAAACATTCGGACCCGCTGGTATCGATTATTCTCGACGGCGAGAACGCCTGGGAACACTACCCCGAGAACGGCTACTATTTCCTGTCGGCGCTGTACCGCAAACTGGCGCGGCATGAGTCGATCAACCTGACCACCTACAGCGAACACCTCGATCGACAGCGACGTCTTCAAACCCTGAAGAAGCTCATCGCCGGCAGTTGGGTCTATGGCACTTTTTCAACCTGGATCGGCTCCACCGACAAGAACCGCGCCTGGGACATGCTGGTCGACGCCAAGCAGGTTTATGACCGAGTCATGCAACAGGACCGGCTCAGCGATACCGAGAAACGGCGCGCGGAACTGCAGCTTGCCACCTGCGAGAGTTCCGACTGGTTCTGGTGGTTCGGCGACTACAATCCCGCCGGTTCGGTCAAGGCCTTTGATGAACAGTATCGCATGCATCTGTGCAACCTGTATCTCTACCTGCACGAGGAACCACCCGAGTACCTGTCGCACAGCTTTTCCACCGGCAGCCAGGACAGCCAGCAGGCCGGCGTCATGCTGCCCGGGCGGCAGAACTGAGCCGGCATGAAGCCCCGCAAACCGGCCGAAACGGTATTCAGCCAGCGACGCGCCGGGGTGCTATTGCACCCCAGCAGCCTGCCGGGAGCGCAGCGCATCGGCGACATCGGCGACGAGGCGCGTAACTTTCTGCATTTCATCGCGGACTGCGGGCTCAGCGTCTGGCAGATGCTGCCGCTGGGACCTACCCACCTCGACGGTTCCCCCTACCAATGCCTGTCCGCGCACGCCGGCAACACCGAGCTGATCAACTTGCGCTGGCTGGTGCAGCGCGGCTGGCTGGACCGAAGTGAGTTGGCGAAAGGCGTCGCGCATAGCAATGAGCCGATACTGCTGCGTGCCGCGGACAACTTCTTTACCCGCGCCGATACCGACTCGCGCCAGGCCTTTGACCGCTTCGTCAAAGACAATGCATCCTGGCTAGACGACTATGCGCTGTTCATGGCACTGCGCCAGGTGTATGACGACAGGTCATGGACCAAGTGGCCGCTTTGTTACCGTTTTCGCGATGTCGATTCGATCAACGAGGCGCGGGAGCAGCAGCTGGACTATATCCGCTTTATCCAATTCGGCCAGTTCGTGTTCTTCAGCCAGTGGCTGGAGCTGCGCGACTATGCAAAATCGCTGGGCATCCTGTTGTTCGGCGACATGCCGATCTACATGTCACTGGACAGTGCCGATGTCTGGTCACGCAAGGAGAATTTCCTGATGCTGCCCAACGGCCGCTGCCGCTATGTCGCCGGAGTGCCGCCCGATGCCTTCTCCGACGTTGGCCAGCTGTGGGGCAATCCGCTGTATGACTGGGACTACCAGCAACAACATGGCTTCGACTGGTGGCTGGAACGCTTCACCACCCAGCTGGAATTATTCGACCTGGTGCGCATCGATCATTTCCGCGGCCTGGAGGCCTGCTGGCATGTGCCGGCGGACGCGGATACCGCGGTCGACGGCGAATGGGTCGAATCACCGGGCGCCGAATTGCTGCGGGTCCTGCACGATCGCTTCGACGCCCTGCCCCTGGTAGCCGAGGATCTGGGCCTGATTACCGCCAAGGTACGGCGGCTGCGCGACGACTTCAATCTACCCGGCATGTCTGTGCTGCAGTTCGCCTTTGACGGCAACAACGACAACCTGTACCTGCCACACAACCATACCCGCAACAGCGTGGTCTATACCGGAACCCACGACAATGACACCAGCCTGGGCTGGTACCGGCAGCTGCCCGATCATGCGCGCATCCACCTGCACCGCTACCTGGGCCACGCCGACCGGGAACACCTGGACATGCCCTGGACACTGAACCGCTGCGCGCTGGCGTCGGTCGCCCGCCTCGCCATCCTGCCAATGCAGGATATTCTGGGATTGGGCACCGAACACCGCATGAATACACCGGGGACTACCGAAGACAACTGGAAATGGCGCTTCGACTGGTCACAGGTCTGGCCACAGCTACCCGGCGACCTGCGCAGCCTGGTCCAACTGTACCAGCGCGACATCAACCCAGGTGGCTAACGCGAAACCGTGGAAAACGGCCGGAGGATATAATGAAAACAACTGCACTTTGCGCCCTGCTGCTGTTGAGCGCCGTGAGCCAGGCGTCGGAGCTGCTCGTCGATCCCTACCGGGAACAGCTGCGAAGCTCACCTTCAGGTCCCCGCATCGGCGTTATCGAGCGCGGGGTCAAACTCAAACAGCTCGAACAGAAAGGTGACTGGGTCAAGATCTCCGTTGAGGGCTGGATGTGGAAGGAGTCGACCCGCACCCTACCTACTGAAAAGCAACAGGATGCAACCAATCAATCCCTGGAGCCTCCGTCCTCACGCCAGTTATTGATCCCCAGACTGCTGAACAAAGGCTATGCTGCCGAAGATCTGCAGGAGCTGGTGTGGTTCGACCTTGAATTCGATACCACCAATCTTCCGGGGAAAACGCGGGCCATCAAGGGCGCACTGATCGTTTCCGATCTGTTCGATGAACCGATCATGCGCATCTACTGGACAATCAACAAGCCCCTGACGCCGGGGGAAAGCTTCATCGAGAAAGGTACTAACTTCGCCTATAACGAGTTTCTCGGCCACCACCAGTGGGTGCGCTACACCGCGGTCGAGGATATGAAGGTCTCGTTCGAGGTCAGGAACATCATCTTTGAAGACGGCAGCCGACAGAACTATTACCGCTAGAACGACAATGCAGTAACGGCATCACGTTGAATCCGAGAGCTGTGCCGCGACCTCACGTTCCATCGGCATCACGTCAAACATCCAATTTTCGCGATCGGTACGCAGTGGCCGCAGGCAAATCCAGGCGAAACGGAGATGACTCGAGAATTGATTGCGACCGCACCGCGCTCGATATCTGTCTCGAGCCTGTCACGGCGGCGCGCAAAATCCGCAGTCTTTGGAGGCAGGTTGCAGCAGTCATCCATGACAGGGAGCGTTGTGCCAAAGCCATCGCCCGATCCCGGTTCGGCGAAAGGCGTTGAATCATCGAATACAGCCCAAATCGCCAGATCATTCGATCAATCGAACCGGATACCGGCAAACGAAGAACTGTTCGCTATGGATTTTTGCATATTTATTGATATGGATTAAATGCCATCGAAAAATAGCCGGGGTTGACTTCCAATTATGCAGGGCATGGCTGATAATGCGCGCCGCTTGAATTCAGCCAATCGGTTCAGCTCGTCCAGCTGCTCCGGGGAGCTGCCGGTATATTCGCACCATGTTGCCCGATCACGTTTTGGATGACATTTATTTCGTCGTTGCAATTGATTTACCCCGCAGTTCGTTGATGCCCGATGGCATATCTCTCGCGCTGCTGTGACGACTCGACACATTTGGGTTCTGGTCGGCAACAGTCGGTTTGATTCGCGTTCTGGTGCCCTGACCCGTAGATTCAATCCATAGATTATTATCTATTGATTTTTAAGTTATTATTTATTAGATACCTAAGCAGTCTTGCCTTAGCCTATCGCACCCATTCTGTAAGAACTATAGAGGCTGCTGAGCCTGTCGTGAACAACGGCAAGCATGTTGCGATTGATGATTGAACTGAGAACCTACGTTTTTATCGATTCGCTGCAGCCTCAATTAGCTGAACTCATGGCGTCGGTGTCGCAGGGTTTTCCACCGGTGCCTGGCGATTCCTGTCTGTGGGTCGAGGTGGCGCCGGGCATGGCGGTGCACCGGGTGACTGACATCGCACTCAAGGCCACCCATGTCAAGCTGACCCAGCAGGTGGTCGAGCGTGCATTTGGTTCGATGGTCATTCATTCGCGGTCGCAGGCGGATGTGCGCCAGGCCGGCGAGGTACTGCTGTCGAGCCTCAACCGCGAGCTTGACGAACGCGATGAGTGCCAGATCGAGTGGCAGGAAGTGATCCGCGGCATGACCTCGGATCATACCGTGTTGATCAATCGTCAGCATCGCGGCGGTTCGATGATGATTCCCGGCGAGAGCATGTTCATCCTCGAGACCCAGCCAGCCGGCTATATCGTGTATGCCGCCAACCAGGCTGAGAAGGCGGCGACGATCAAGCTGGTCGACTGCCGCGCAGTGGGGGCCTACGGCCGTCTAACCTTGTCCGGTAGCGAGGCCGATATCGAGGAAGCTGCCGCGGCCGCGGTTTCTGCGGTACGGAATCCGCCAGGGACCTGACATGCATCGCCAGGACCTGCTGAATTATTTGCGCAGCCACCGCAGTCTGTTTATGGACGAGCAGGTCCACGTGCAGCGTGCGATCGACTACATCGAAAACAACCCGGACTGTTTCGAGCGTGGCCATACGCCGCTGCATGTCACCGGCTCGGCCTGGGTGGTCAACCCACAGCGCGACCTGGTGCTGCTGGTACACCACGGCAAGCTGCACCAGTGGTTTCAGCCGGGCGGCCATGCCGACGGCGATCCGGATGTGCTGCGCGTGGCGATGCGCGAGGCGCAGGAGGAGAGCGGAGTCGATGCTTCGCATATTCACCTGTTGGCACCGGTCGTATTCGATGTCGACATGCATCAGGTGCCAACGACCCAGGTGGCTCCGGCGCATGGGCATATCGACATTCGCTTTTTGCTGGAGATAGACGATGTGCACGACGTTCCCGGCAGCGATGAGTCGCACGAAGTCAAGTGGGTGCCGTTGTACCGGGTGTCGGCATTTAACAACAACCGTTCGACCTATCGAATGGTGGAGAAAACCCGGCGTTTACGCGCCTGAAGGATTAGCGGCAAGATTTAGGAGCCTGCCGGACCGCGAATAGTTTAGCAGGTGTTTTTTTAAGGGTGTATGTGGTAGCGGGACAGCTCGATAAGACTGTTTTTATTCATAGAATATTGTCTATGTAATATTAATAAATTATCGATTTGTCCGAAGTGATTGACTCTTCTATGCTTCCGCTACGCTAAACCGATAGCAACGATTCTTTGGAATGTGAAAACAGGAGACTGAAATGGCAAAACAAGGTTACGACGCAGGTGTAAAAGAATATCGCGATATGTATTGGACACCTGATTATGTCCCTCTCGATACCGATTTACTGGCCTGCTTTAAATGCACCGGTCAGCCGGAAGTGCCTCGCGAGGAAGTCGCGGCGGCGGTAGCGGCTGAATCTTCAACCGGCACCTGGTCCACCGTATGGTCGGAGCTGCTGACCGATATGGAATACTACAAAGGCCGCGCCTACCGCATAGAGGATGTACCGGGCGACTCCGAGTCCTTCTACGCTTTCATCGCGTACCCGATCGACCTGTTTGAGGAAGGCTCCGTCGTTAACGTACTGACTTCTCTGGTCGGTAACGTATTCGGCTTCAAGGCACTCCGGCACCTGCGCCTGGAAGATATCCGTTTTCCGATTGCCTACATCAAGACCTGTGGTGGTCCTCCCGCCGGTATTCAGGTCGAGCGTGATCGTCTGGCCAAGTACGGCCGTCCGATGCTGGGCGCGACCATCAAGCCCAAGCTGGGCCTGTCGGCCAAGAACTATGGCCGCGCTGTCTACGAATGTCTGCGCGGCGGCCTGGACATGACCAAGGACGACGAGAACGTCAACTCGCAGCCGTTCATGCGCTGGCGTGACCGCTTCGAGTTCGTCGGTGAGGCCATCCAGAAGGCCGAGCAGGAGACCGGTGAGCGCAAGGGCCACTACCTGAACGTCACCGCTGCGACGCCGGAAGAGATGTACAAGCGCGCCGAGTTCGCCAAGGAAGTCGGCTCGCCGATCATGATGCACGACTTCCTGACCGGTGGCTTCACGGCCAACACCGGTCTCGCCAACTGGTGCCGCGAGAACGGCATGCTGCTGCATATCCACCGCGCGATGCACGCCGTCATCGATCGCCATCCGAAGCACGGCATCCATTTCCGCGTGCTGGCCAAGTGCCTGCGCCTGTCGGGCGGCGACCACCTGCACACCGGTACGGTCGTCGGCAAGCTCGAGGGCGACCGTCAGTCGACGCTCGGCTTCGTCGATCAGCTGCGTGAATCGTTCGTTCCCGAAGACCGCTCGCGCGGTGTGTTCTTCGACCAGGACTGGGGCTCGCTGCCCGGCGTGTTCGCGGTCGCTTCCGGTGGTATCCACGTCTGGCACATGCCGGCGCTGGTCACGATCTTCGGCGACGACTCGATGCTGCAGTTCGGCGGTGGTACCCAGGGTCACCCGTGGGGCAACGCCGCTGGCGCCGCCGCCAACCGGGTCGCGCTCGAGGCATCGGTCAAGGCCCGCAACGAGGGTCGCGAGATCGAGAAAGAGGCGCGCGACATCCTGACCGAGGCGGCGAAGAACAGCCCGGAGCTGGCGATCGCGATGGAGACCTGGAAAGAGATCAAGTTCGAATTCGAGACCGTTGACAAGCTGGACGTCGGCTGAGCCGACGGCGAGCTGTCGACCAACCCTTGAGTACGGTTAGAGAGGAATAAGCAATGGCAAACGGTTCCCAAACGGGTGACTACCAGACCGCACAGACGCTGGAGACCTTCGGTTTCCTGCCCAAGATGAGCCAGGAAGAGGTCTACGACCAGATCGCCTACCTGATCGCACAGGGTCTGACCCCGGCCATCGAGCACGAGCACCCGAGCCGCTCGATGGACCACTACTGGACGATGTGGAAGCTGCCGTTCTTCGGCGAGAAGGACATGAACAACATCATCGGCGAGCTGGAGTCGTGCCGTCGTACCTACCCGGATCATCACGTCCGCCTGATCGGCTACGACAACTACACCCAGAGCCAGGGTGTGTGCTTCGTGGTCTACGAAGGCCGCGGCTGATCGCCGGCGGCGGCGCACGCGCGCCGGCACCTGACGGGTTGAGACGACAATAACGGGGAAAACGATGGCACAGAGCCAAAGCACCAGGGCGCTCGCGCTGGCGAGACGCAAGGCCATGTCGACCGCCGGCAAGGGCGCGACGTCGGGCAACAGCCCGGAGCGCACCCGCGCCGACACGGAAACCAAGCCGACCGCCACGGCGGCGGTTGCGGCCGCCGCGCCGGCCCGGCCGCGTGCCCGTTACGTCGCCTCGTCGACCCAGTCCGGTGGCAGTTCGCGCGCTGTGGCGCTGGCCCGCCGCAAGGCGATGTCGGTGCAGGGCAAGCGCGCCGACACCAGCACCGATCGCACGACGACCGGCGGGCCGAAGGCGCGCAAGGCGGCCGCGATGGCCACCGCCGCGGCCCCGGAGGTCAACGAGGACGGCGACTGCGGTTGCGGCTGCAAGGGCCGCAAGCGCGACGACGAGGCAACGCCGAGTACGCCGCAGCGCAGCGTGCGTGCCGCGCGGGCGAAGGCCGGCACGCGGCGCAGCGCGGCGCACAGCAACCCGACCCGGGCGGCCGCGCTGGCAAGGCGCCAGGCGCAGTCGACGCGCGGCAAGGCCGGCGTCAACGGCGGCGGCGTCAGCGCCGCGCAGACCGCACGCGCCGCCAATCCCGGGTTGACCAGCCGTGAGCTGGCGCGCGAACTGCGCGAACTGCGCAGCCGCAACGGCAAGTCGCGCAGCACGCAGCAATGCGGCGACTGCAGCGGCAAGCGCCGGCAGCGGCCGAAAGACAGCGAGCAGGGCGCGGCCCAGGATCAGCCGTGGAAGGTCGGCGTCAGCGAGACCAGCCACGGCCAGGCCGTGACCGGCACGATGGTCGGGCGCAGCCCGTCGGTCACCGGCGACGAGCCGAGCACCTGTCGTGCGGTCACCGGCACCGAGTACCTGGGTGCCGACCTGTTTCGCAGCTTCTGCCAGACCGAACCGGCGCGAACGCCGCTGCGGGTGGGCACCAGCCGCACCGGCCGCGACAACACCGTGACCGGCAACGAGGTCGGCCGCAGCGGCAAGGTGACCGGCGACGAGCCCGGGACCTGCAAGCGCATCACCGGCAACGACTACGTCAGCCCGGACCAGACCCAGGCCTTCTGCGGCACCAAGCCGGAGCCGAACCCGGCCAAGGTCACACGGGTCGAGACGACGAAGGGCAAGGCCGTGACCGGCAGCAACGTCGGCCGCTCGGCCAAGGTGACCGGTGACGAGGCCGGAGCGGACCGCGCGACCACCGGGACCCAGTACACCCGCCCCAGTGACATCGGCAACGCGCCGCACAAGGTCGGTGCCAGCGCGACGCTGCGCGGTGGCGCGGTCACCGGCACCATGGTCGGTCGCCGTCAGAGCATGACCGGCGACGAGGCCGGCAGCTGCCGCAACGTCACCGGCGACGACTACATCGGCCGCGAGCAGTTCAACGATTTCTGCAGCGCCACGCCGGCCCCGCAGGACCAGAAGGTCGGGGTCTCGAGCACCTCGGGCGGCAAGGACGTGACCGGCACGATGACCGGGCGTTCGGAACGCGTCACCGGCGACGAGCCGGGCACCTGCAAGGCGATCACGGGCACCCCGTACGCCGGTCTCGATCAGGCCGCCGCGTATTGCGAGTCACCGCAGCTGCAGGAGGTGCAACAGCGCACGCGGCCCAGCCCACGCCAGGCCGGCATGCCGATGACCGGTCTGCAGCCCGGGGTCGGTGGCAAGATGACCGGTGCCGACAAGGGGGCCTGCGAGACCGTCAGCGGCACGCCTTACGTCGGTGCCGACCAGGTGGCGGACGCCTGCGCAGCGACGCCGGCGGAACCCGGGAGCGCCGACTTCCCGCAACCGCTCGGCAATGTGCCGTGGGGTGACTTCAGTGTCGAGCCGCCGGCGCATGCGACCGAAGGACAGCGCCAGACGCTGGCCGTCACCGGGTCGCGTTACGAGCAGGGCCACATCACCGGGCCGTTCGGCATGGCCGCAGGCAAGGTGACGGGCACCGAGGAAAAGCGCTTCGGCGCGGCCGCCGACGCGGCCCCGGCCGTGCCTGACGTACGCCCCGAGATCCAGGGCCGCGTGGCGTCGCGGATCACCGGCGAGGGCATGGACGCGGGACCGCGCATCACCGGCGACGATTGGGACCGTGGCGATCATGTCACCGGCACCGAGGGCAGCTCGGCGACGCGGCGCAACCCGACGCAGCGCGGCGGGCCGATGAGCGCGATGGAATTCCGCAGGCTCGAGCCGCGCAACGACGCGATGCCCGACCCGGTCAGCAAGGTCACGGGCAGCAGCGGCAACACCGAGGCCGGCTCGCTGATCACCTACAGCGGCGGAGCGCGCGGCTAGGCGCTCACCGATAGGCGGATCTGAACGACATGCAACGCGCCAACGCCAATCGCACCCGACGACCCGACCGCGACGCCGGTCGTGCGCCGATGCGCCGCCCGGGCGGCGTCGGGTCGGCGCCGCCGCGCGCCGCGCGCCACGCCGGCGGCGTGCATCCGCTGGTCGACAGCCGCGAGAACGAGCGCCTATTCCGCTACGAGGACGGCGTCAAGCAGGCGTTCGACAGGATCACGCCGGTGCTCAAGCAGATCTCCGCCTACCAGCACGAGACCGACTTCGAGCAGCGGGCGCAGCAGACGGCCAGGCAGGAACTGGGCTTCGAACTGCCGCCGGAGATCCTCGCCGACGCGTGGATCTGCCAGCTCGACATGAAGCGGCTGTTCGCGTGGTGTGTGTTCGAGACCTATCGTCGCTACTGCGACGCGTTCTTCAGCGACGACCCGCTGGTCGCAGACAGCGCCGAGGACTTCGCGGCGTTCCTGCAGGGCTGCGGATTCCACACCCTCGACATCTCGCCGTGCGCCGATGGCCGACTGGCGCACGTGATCCGCTATGTATTGCGCCTGCCGCAGGACCATGTGCGGCGCAAGTCCTATGCCGGTGCGACCTTCGACGTCGAGGACAGCATCCAGAAGTGGGTCGAGGTCGAGATGTTGCGCTACCGCGAAGGCCGTCCCAACCTGGCCGATGCGCCGACGCGCTACCTCAAGGTCGTCGTCTACCACTTCAGTTCGGTCGACCCGGAGCACCAGGGCTGCGCCGCGCACGGTTCGGATACCCGGTTGGCCGCGTCCGAGGGCCTGAAGCGCCTCGAAGGATTCCGCGAGGCGATAGAGAACAGCTTTTGCTGCGGCGCGTCGATCGACCTGTTGCTGATCGGCATGGACACCGACACCGATTCGATCCGTGTGCACATGCCGGACGGCCAGGGCCGGATCGACCTCGACACACACATCGACAGTCTGGGGTTGTTCGGCGAGACGGCGAACCTGGCGCCGGCCGACGCGCAGGCCGCGATCGAGCGCAGCGTCGCCGCTGCGGTAGATGATGCCGCCGACGGCATGCAGCGCTTCGTCGCGCGGCTGCTGCACAACAACCTGTCGCAGATCGCCTATGTCAGGACGTTCCACGGTTCGCACTATGCCGACATCGGTCACGCCGAACGCTTCATCGGTGCCGGCATCGGCTTCGAGGAGGTCCAGCTGCGCAACCTGATGTATTTCGCGTACCTAAACACGGTCGAAGAAGCGACCAAGGACATGGACGTCGGCATCAAGATTTTTTCCGGCCTCAACGCCGCCCACGGGCTGCCGATCCCGGTCGTGGTCCGCTTCGATTACCACGGCCAGGTGCCGGGCGCGCGCGAGCGCGCCGTCGAGCGCTGCCGGCATGTCGCCGCAGCGGTGGCCGCACGCTACGCCAAGGTCTTCGAACGTGGACTGCTGCACGTGATGCAGGTGGTCAGGGACTGCACCGGCAGCGGGCCGATCGAGGTCGTCGACTGCTCGGTGATGGCCAACGAATTCGCGGGGGCGCACTGATGAAGATCTGCCAGGTAGAGCGCCCACTGGTTGCGACCAACCGCATTGCGCTGATGGAGCACAAGCACCTGCAGGTGGTCATCGACGGGTCGGCGAAGCTTGTCGCTGTCGATGCCGTCGGGGCGAAGCCGGGCGACTGGGTGATCTGCGTCGGCAGCTCGGCGGCGCGCGAGGCGGCCGGCAGCAAGGGCTACCCGAGCGACCTGACGATCGTCGGCATCATCGACCACTGGCCGCCGGAAGGCGCCGGCGACGATACGACAGCGCCGACCGAAGACAGTGCCGGCGATACAGCCGCTGGCGACGCCGCGAGTGGGCCGGGCGATCAGACGGGCGGGGCGGGCTGATGGAGATCTTCCAGGTCGAAGGCACGCTGGTCTGCACGCAGCGCATCGAAGGGCTGCGGCATTCGAGCCTGCGGGTGCTGAGAAACGCGAGCGGCAAGCTGCAGGTGGCCGTCGATCCGGTCGGCGTCAACCCGGGCAACTGGGTATTCACCGCGAGCGGTTCTGCGGCGCGCTACGCGGCCGAGAGTTTCGAGGTCCTGACCGACCTCACGGTGTGCGGGATCATCGATTATTGGCCCCCGCAAGACGACCCGCCGCAACCCGCTGCTGCCAGCGCATCGGCGTGAGAACTGAAGGTTTAACTGACAATCGAGTCACTATTTGAGTCACTGGGAGACACGACCATGGCAACTGATATCAACGGCATCGCACTGGGTATGATCGAGACGCGCGGACTGGTTCCGGCTATCGAAGCCGCGGATGCCATGACCAAGGCAGCGGAGGTCCACCTGATCAGCCGCGAGTTCGTCGGTGGCGGCTATGTCACGGTGATGGTGCGCGGCGAGACCGGTGCCGTGAACGCCGCCGTGCGTGCGGGCGCGGATGCCTGTGAACGTGTCGGTGACGGACTGGTGGCGGCGCACATCATTGCGCGTCCCCACCGTGAGGTTGAGCCGGTACTCGGCAACAAATGAGAGTGGCGGTCGCGAATGGTCGCGGCTGCTTGATGACTGACCCCTTACTTCGATAACGGAGAATCAACGATGGCAAACGAAAACTACGGTATTGCGCTGGGTATGATCGAGACCCGCGGTCTGGTGCCTGCAATCGAGGCGGCAGACGCCATGACCAAGGCGGCCGAAGTCCGCCTGATCGGTCGCGAGTTCGTCGGCGGCGGTTACGTCACCGTGCTGGTGCGCGGTGAGACCGGCGCCGTCAACGCGGCCGTCCGCGCCGGCGCCGACGCCTGCGAGCGTGTCGGTGACGGCCTGGTTGCCGCGCACATCATCGCGCGTCCGCACCGCGAGGTGGAGCCGGTCCTGCCGACTGGCGGCGATTCGAAAGCCGCAGCCTGAACACGATATTCAGGTAGCGAGTAAGGCGGTCAGATGCCGGCGAACCGTGGCGATCACAGGATCCTCGGATACCTGGGTCGTGCGCTCAGCATGGAACTCTCTGCGGTACAGCTCTACAGCACCCAGGCGCGGCTCGTCGCGACCTGGGGGCTGGACGAGCCGGCCAAGCGATTCCGCGAGGAATCGCAGGAAGAGATGCAGCATGCCGAGCGGATCATCGGTCGCATGCTCGCGCTCGGCGTGGCGCCGGGTGCCTCGCAACTGCGGCCGGTACGCATCGGCGACGATCTGGCATCGCTGCTCGAGCACGACCACGCCTTTGAGCTCGAGCTGGTGCAGCTCTATCATGACGCTGCGCAGCACAGCGCACGTGTCGGCAGCCACGACGATCGCCTGTTCTTCGAGGCGCTGCTCGACGAGGAGCAGGCGCATGCGCAGGAACTGACGCGCTGGATGCGGGAACTCCAGCAGCTCGAGGGTGACGCAGTGGGTCGGCGGTTCGGGCTGCGCCAAGGCACGGCGACCGACGGGTCCCGCCAACGACGGAGATAGATTATGAGTCAGCAGTGGCAGGAAAGACCGCGACCGGTACGGCTCGAGCGCCGCTACGAGTTCGCCAACTACACCGAGTTGCGGGATTTTCTCGACAGCGCCGCCGAGCTCTCCGAGCGTGAAGGCCTGTATCCGGACATGGGGTTCGGCCGCGACTATGTGAACGTCACGATTCACGCCGACGAGGGCGCCGAAGCACTCGCGGCCAAGCAGCGCCGGTTCGCCGAGCTGCTCGACGAGGTCCGCTCCAAGACCGACGCCGATTGAGCCTGCGCGATGCCCGTCATCGCACTGGTTGGCAACAAGGGCGGCGCCGGCAAGACCACGTTGTGCGTCAACCTGGCCAGCGCATTGGCTGCGCGGGCACCCACGCTGATCCTGGATGCCGATCCGCAGCGCTCGTCGCTGCAGTGGCGGACCCTGTCCGACAGCGATGACGCCGTCAGCGTCGCCGATGCCGTCGACGATGTCGCCGACGCCGTGAACCGGGTCAGCGGCGAATACCGTTATGTCGTCGTCGATTGCCCGCCGTCGGTGCACGCCGCGCAGACCGGTGAGGCACTGGCGATCAGTGACCTGGCGCTGATCCCGGTCCAGCCATCGCCGCTCGACATCTGGGCGACCGTCCACATCGAAGACAAGATCGCTGATGCCCGTGAACGCAATCCGGGGCTGCAGGCCATGCTCGTGATCAACCAGCTCGAACCACGCACCAAGCTGTCGCAGCTGATGCGCCAGGCGCTCGCCGAGCTGAGCCTGCCGGCGGCGCAGACGGCGATCCGCCGGCGCATGGCCTACCGCAGCAGTGTCCTCGAGGGGCGCACGGTACTGGACCAGGGCAAGCGCGGTGAGGCCGCTGCCGAAGAAATCCAGCAACTGATCGAGGAGGTCGTCAATTTATGACCACCAGGGACAAGACCGGCGACAAGCTCGTCGCCTCCATCCGCAAGACCAAGGCGGGTGCATCGCGACCGGCGTCGACGCCGGCCAAGCCGCAGCCGTCGACGGCGCAGCCCGAAACGGCCGCGCCGCCGGCCAAGCCGCAGCCGCGTGCGCCGGCGAAGCCGAAGCGGAAGCCGAAGCCGGCGACAGCGACGCGCAACAGGCCGGCAGCCACCGGCGCTGCGCCGGGCGACGCCTACCAGTCGGCGGGTCGGATCTGGCCCGATTGAGTGGCGCCGCACGGGTCGCCCGGGCGCCTTCGGCGGGCCGCTGCGGATCGGCGGCGCGGCGCGGGCACGCCTGGCGGCTGACGGTGGCCCAGGGCGTCGGCCGGGTGCACGGCGGCAGCAGATAAGGACGCGACATGCCCACGTTCCGCGACAAAGGTCAGAACATCCCGACGGCCATACCGGACCACCTGATCCGGCATGCAACCCTGCGTCAGCTGCAGGTGTTCGAGGCGATCGTTCGCCTCGGCAGCTTCACGCGAGCAGCCGAAGAGCTGTTCCTGACCCAGCCCACCGTGTCGATGCAGATCAAGAAGCTCGCCGATGCCGTCGGCCTGCCGCTGTTCGAACACATCGGGCGCAACGTGCGGCCGACCGAGGCCGGCCTGGAGCTCTACGAGTCATGCCGCCGGATCTTCGAGACCCTGGCCAACCTCGAAATGAAGATGGCCGACCTGAAGGGCATCAAGCGCGGTCGGCTGCGGCTGGGTGCCGTGACCACGGCGAAGTATTTCGCACCGGAGATCCTGGGCGAGTTCTGCCAGCTCTACCCGGGCATCGAGGTGGCGCTGAAGGTCTCGAACCGGGACCGCATCATCGAACGCATCCGCGCCAGCGAAGACGACCTGTTCATCATGGGGCAGGCGCCGTCGGATCAGGTCGATGTCAAGTCGTTTCCGTTTGCGCCCAACCCGCTGGTCGTGATGGCGCCGCGCGACCATCCGCTGGTCGGCAAGAAGAACATCCCGCTGTCGCGCATCGTCGAAGAGCCGTTCATCCTGCGCGAGCCCGGTTCCGGTATCCGCAACGCGACGCTCAAGCGCTTCGAGCAGTTCGGCCTGCGACCGAACGTGCGCATGGAACTCGGCAGCAACGAGGCGATCAAGCACGCGATCGTCGGCGGCCTCGGCCTGTCGGTGCTGTCGCTGCACACGCTGACCCTCGAAGGCCCGGAGGGCCCGGTTGCGATCCTCGATGTCGAGGACTTCCCGATCATGCGGCAGTGGTTCATCGTGCACCCGAGCAACAAGGAGCTGTCGCTGGTCGCCCAGGCGTTCCTCGAGTTCGCGCTGGAGATCGAACCGAAGATGCGGGCGCGCATGCAGACCGTCTGGCCGAAGCTGAGCAGGCACCTGAAGTCGACGAAGAAGTCGCGGCGCGCGCCGAAGAAGAAGGCGCCGTAGGTCGCGCGACGGCCCTGCGGCGCCAGTCGGGCCGCACTCAGGCGGCGCGCAGACGCCGCGTCTTCTCGATCATGCGATAGGTCGAGCGGTTGTTGTTGAAACGCGAGGCCTGGCTGAGCGGCACCCACAGTACCTGATGGGACTCGTCGTTGCCCGGTATCGCGATATCGTCATCCATCTCGACGAGGAAGCGGATGTCGATGTGGCTGTGCTGCGGCCCACGCACGCTCGCCGGTATCGTATGGATGTCGACGTCGAACACGCCGCCGTCGACGAGGCGGACGTGTGACGGATCGAGACCCGTTTCCTCGGATGTCTCGCGCAGTGCGACCCGCAGGATGTCGGCATCGCCGTCGGCATGGCCGCCGGGCTGGAACCACTGGTCGTGTTTGCGATGATGTAACAGAAGCACGCGGTCGCGCGCCGGATTCACGACCCAGGCCGAGCCGGTCACGTGTCCCGGCAGCAGTTTGCGATCGAAGCAATCGGCATAATCCTCGACGAAGCGCCGTGCGCGGGCGACGAACGCGGCCTCTTCCATGAACCGGGTGACGTGTCGATCGAGCAGGCTGAGGAGTTCGCGGCGATGCACGGCAGCGGCTCCCGGTCAGGTGCCCGACGGGTTCTCGGCCGCCGCGATGGCAGCGGCGGCGGCCTCGTCGACATCGCCTTCGCGGCCCGACAGGATCAGGCGGCCGAACGCGCCGACCGCGCGGACGTCGATCAATGTGATGTTGGCGGCCTTCTCGGCCTGGTTCGCGGCATAGACGATGTAGCCCGCGGGCTCGGTCTCGAGGATGAACATGCTCTGACCGGGCAGGATCATCGAGCCGCGCCGGTCCTGGCGGTTGATCAACACGGTGTGGTCGGGCGTCATGCCGCGGATCACCTCCTGCCACGCGATGCGACAGGTCTGGCGGTCTTCGAGCGACGCACTCATGTTCGACAGCACGATCCGGCCGGCCTCGCGCACGTCGCTCTGGTCGCGCTGGTGGATGACCATCGAGCCGTAGGCGCGCTCGACGACCTGTTGGGCGAGATGCACGCGCGTCGCCTTCAACGCGATGTCGGTCAGGCGATGGACCGCCATGCCCGGTGACACCTCGACCCACAGGCACGCATCGCCGGGCACCGGCAGGAAGCCCTGCGACACCGTCGCCATATACGCGGCGAGCTGCGGTTGCAGCGAGTCGATGTAGACGTAGGTCCTGAGCTTGATCATCCGCTTTCGCCGCAGTGCCCGCGGCCGCCGTGCGGCGCAGTGCGCTCGGACCGCATCGGCAACGCGCCCGGTCGGTGCGGTACAGGTCGCGCGAGTGGCGGAGTGGTCGTCGTCATGGTCGGGCGTGGCGCACGACGGGGAAAGGCGAAGTCGCCGGCGGGCGCATCAGTGCGCGGGGCCGGGCGCGCGCCAAACAGACGTCCGCCGAGGACGGCCGGCTCGCGAGCCATCCGGCGACAGTGCCCGGTCGGCGTCGACCGACGACCACGCAACTCGAAACTGCCGTGTTGCCGTGGTTCATTGTACCGGATCCGGCGGCCATCCAGGCAGCTGGGTGGCCGCACTACAGGGGATGTGATCGACCTGCGCGACGGCGTCGCGACACCGCTGGCGTGCCGGGCCGTGTTCGCGCGGGGCGGCTGCGCCTGGCCGGTGGCGGCGCGGACCTGGCGGGCTCGGCGGCGGGTAGTCGCTGGGTGACTCATCGGCGCCGCGTTCAGGCCGTTGCGGGCCCGGTCGGGGCGTCTTGCGCGGGCGCCCTGTCGAGCAGATCGCTGGCGGCCTGCAGCGCCTCCTGGCGGCTGTCAACGACCTGTTCCGCCGGCAGGCGATCGATCACGCCGAGCGTCGCGAGGCGCTTGCGCACCTCGCCCTTGGCGCCGGCGATGAATACCGGGCGGCTCTGCTGCAAGTCGTTGAGCACGATCTGCTCGATCGCCAGCGACGACGACACGCCGAGCACCGGGACGTCGCTGAAATCGAGGACCAGGACCTGGTGCTCGTCGAGCACCGCGTGCTGGCGCGATATCGCCTTGGCGACGCCGAAGATCAGCGGTCCACCGAGCCGGAACACCAGGATCCGGCCCTGGGCGCGTTCCAGCAGCGTCTGCTCGTCCTGGGTCAGCTTGGCGCACTCGCCCGGCCCGGTGATGGCCTTCACCGACTCGCTCTGCAGCTTGACCATGCGCTCGATGGTCAGCACGTTGGCGATGAATACGCCGAGCGCGACCGCGGTGATCAGGTCGACGAACACCGTCAGTGCGATGACGCCGTACATGATCAGCGCCGCCTTCGGCGACACGCGGTGGGCGCGCTTGAGGAACGACCAGTCGATGATGTCGACGCCGACCTTGAGCGCGATGCCGGCGAGCACGGCGAGCGGGATATTGGCCGTCAGCTCGGCGGCCCACAGCACAACCACCATCAGCAGCAGTGCGCGGGTCAGGCCGGACAGCGCGCTGCGCCCACCGGTCTGGATATTGACCACGGTGCCCATCGTCGCGCCGGCGCCGGGAATACCGCCGAACAGGCCCGACGCGAGGTTGCCGACGCCCTGGCCGAACAGCTCCTTGTTGGCACTGTGCTCCTTGCGCGTCAGGTTTTCCGCGATTACCGACGTCAGCAGCGCATCGATGCTGCCGAGCATCGCCAGCACCGCGGCGTCGACGACCATCAGCTGCCACTCGGCAGCGGTGAAGACTGGCAGCTGCAGCGCCGGCAGGCCGGTCGGAATCTCGCCGATGCGGCGGATGTCCAGCTCCGAGAACAGGAATACCGACACCAGCGAGCCGGCCACCAACGCGATCAGCTGCGGCGGCAGCAGGCGTTGCAGGCGCTTCGGGAACGCGACGATCAGGCCGAACGTGAACACCGCGAGCGCGGTCTCGGCCGGTTGGATGTCGGCGATCAGTGCCGGCAGCGACTGCAGCGAGCCGATGACGCCGCCGGCCGGCGTCGCGTGACCGAGAAACGGGCCGAGCTGCAACACGATCAGGATGATGCCGATGCCGGTCATGAAGCCGGAGATCACCGTGTACGGCATCATGGTCACGTAGTGGCCCAGCTTCAGCGCGCCGAACAGGATCTGGAACACCCCGGCCATCATGACGACCGTGAACGCCATCGCCATGCCCTGTTCCGGATTTGCGGCGATCAGGTTGGCGATGACCGCCGTCATGACCACGGTCATCGGCCCGGTCGGTTCGGAGATCAGCGTCGGCGTGCCGCCGAACAGTGCCGCGAACAGGCCGACCAGCACGGCGCCGTACAGGCCGGCGGCCGGCCCGGCGCCGGACGCGACACCGAATGCGAGTGCCATCGGCAGCGCGATTATCGCCGCAGTGACGCCGCCGAACAGGTCGCCGCGCAGGTTGTCGAAACGAATCTCGTTCAGCACGCGCATGCCGTGTCGCCCGTGAAGACTGCCAATGCACCTTTATAAGTGGCCCGCGGCCCCATGAAAAGATGATAGTTTCGATTGCATTCATTGATCATCGTCGATGATGCACGCCGCCCACCGCACGCGCCCGCCGGTCAAGGCCCCGGCATCGGCGCCGATAAGCGTCGAGGGGGGCGATGAACAACGACGGATTCGAACAACTCAGCGCGGTGATCGGCCTGAGCCGCGAGCGCGACGGCGTCTCGCTGACCCGCGCGCTGACCCACACGCTGCGTGCCCTGTGCCCCGGTGTCGACGTCGCTGTGCTCGAGGTCTACGGTCACCGGCCGATGGCGATGGGTGGCGGCGAGATCGCTGCCGAGGACGTCAGCGTGCGGCGCTTCGACGAGACCGGTCACCGCGTCGACCGGCGCGAGTGCATCGACGACGTTGCCGGCTTCATCGCCAGCCTGCGGCCGAGCGCGGTGGATTGCGAAGGGCGTGGTGTCGGCCAGGTCGTCGTGCCGGTGTCCGGCGACATCGGTCCGCTGCGCCTGGTCGTGCTCGACGATGTCCCGATCGATCCCTGGGTGCGCTCCAAGCTGATGCAGGTTGTCGAGGTCTACGGCAACCTGATCAGGCTGATGGACAGCCGTGAGCGGGACTCGCTGACCGGCCTGCTCAACCGGCAGACCTTCGCGTCGCTGTTCGAACTGGCCGTGCAGCGCAGCACCGCCGGTGGTGGTACCGAGCTGGTGCTGGCGGTGCTCGACATCGATCGCTTCAAGAAGATCAACGACACGTTCGGACACCTCTACGGTGACGAGGTGCTGATCCATTTCGCCCACCTGATGGAGCGCGCGTTCCGCTACACAGACGACCTGTTTCGCTTCGGCGGCGAGGAGTTTCTCGTGCTGCTGTCCGGTGCCGATGGCGATTCCGGACGGATCGCGCTCGAGCGCTTTCGCAAGCTGGTCGAGGGCTACGACTTCCCCGGCGTCGGTCGCGTGACCGTCAGTGTCGGCTATGTCGGGTGCGGCAGCGGGGTGCTGCCGACCACGTTGATCGACCGCGCCGACCAGGCGCTGTACTTCGCCAAGGACAGTGGCCGCAACCAGGTCGTGAATTTCGCCGACATCGACGAGCCGGCGCATGACGAAAGCGGCAGCGTCCAGCTGTTCTGACACTGCCGGCCCGCGCGCCGGCCGCGACCGGCGCGCGCCCCGTCATTTCTTGCCCTGCAGGATCTCGCGGTAGCTGTGTTCGCGGAACATGCTGTCGGAGATGCGCACGGTGGGTATCGTCAGGCAGTTGTTGAGCACCTTCATGCCGTGTACGAACAGGATCTCGGGCTTGACGTTGACGTGCGGCATGCCGCCCTGGGCCGATTGCAGGTCCTCGAACTCGACCATGGTCAGGTACTCGGCGGGTATCGTGTAGCCCTCCCAGACCTCGGCTGCGCGCTGCAGCTTGCTGCCCGAGCTGTCCTTCATGTCCTCCATCATCGACTCGACCGTCGCGTGGCCGCTGCCCAGCGTCGACAGGCCGACCCGTTTGAGGATCTGGTAGCCGATGACACCGGCGGTCTCCTTGAGCAGCTCCATGGTCTGGATCTCGCCCTCCTCGAACTCCGCCTCCTTGCCCGGTTTGACGTGGTGCACGGCCTGCACGGTCACGGTCTCGCCGGAGTCCATCGCGTAGCCGTCGGTGTTGCCGTTGTTGTCGAAGCCGAGCTTCATCATCTGGTTCTTCGAGATCAGCTTCGGCAGGTCGCTCTTGACTATCCGGTAGACTGGTTCCTCCGGGCCGTCGAGCAGCATGCCGCCGCACTTGGCGCACGAGTCGACGACGACGTCCTCGAAGGTCTCGTGGAAGTTCTCGTGCGCGTCGATCGTGTCCCAGTACGTGAACTGGTCGATCCAGATATGAGACAGCTCGTTCGACATGTCGGAGCTGGCCGCCCAGCGCATGCCCATCGGGCAGGTGCCGCGCTGGCGCATCAGGTCGAAACCACGAAATCCGGGGGTCAGCGCGGTGGCCAGGCACATCTTGCTGCTCGCCTCTTTCATCATTCGCAGCAGGTTGGGGTCGTTACGCACCAGCACCTTGTTGATCGCCACGTACAGCGGCGACGTCGGCTCGGCATCGAACAGGGCTTTGACGTCCATCGTTGAAAGGGTCCTCGTCACAGACTTGGCTTGTTGGGCGGTGTTCGGTCGATGGCAATGTCTGTCATCGGCCTCCAAGGTTGCCGCAAAACGCCCGCCAATGCCCGTGACAATTGTGCGGGCGACGCGTTTCCGGCTTGTGCTCACCGTCGCGGGCACCGAAAATCGGCGTCTGCTTCGCGGGGGACAACCATGACGCACGCAATCCGGATTCACGCCCACGGCGGGGCCGAACAACTGCGCTGGGATGCGATCGACGTCGGCGAGCCGGGTCCCGGCGAGGTGCGGCTGCGCCAGACTGCGTGCGGTCTCAACTACATCGACGTCTACCAGCGCGACGGCCTGTACCCGGCGGGCGACCTGCCGGCGGTGCTCGGCATGGAGGCGGCGGGTACGGTGGAAGCGGTCGGCGAGGGCGTCGAGCGTTTCGCCGTCGGCGACCGTGTCGCCTATCCGATGTGCCAAGGCGGCTATGCCGAGGCGCGCCTGATCGCGGCCGACAAGCTGGTCGCGCTGCCGGAGACGATCAGCGACCGCCAGGCCGCCGCGGTCATGCTCAAGGGCCTGACGGCACAATACCTGTTGTTCCGCTCCTACCCGGTGCAGCCGGGTGACAGCATCCTGGTCTATGCCGCGGCCGGCGGTGTCGGCTCACTGTTGTGCCAGTGGGCGAAACACCTCGGCGCGACCGTGATCGGCTGCGTCGGCTCGGCGGAGAAGGCCGAACTCGCGCGGGCCAATGGTTGCGACCATACGATCCTCTACCGCGACCAGGACATCCCGGCGCGGGTGCGCGAGATCACCGGCGGCGCCGGCGTCGCCGCGGCCTACGATTCCGTCGGCAAGGCGACCTTCATGGCGTCGCTGGATTCATTGCGGCCGTTCGGCGTCATGGTCAGCTACGGCAACGCGTCCGGCCCGGTCGAACCTTTCAGCCCGGCGATCCTCGCGCCGAAGGGCTCGCTGTACGTGACCCGGCCGACGCTGGCGACGCACATCGCGACCCGCGCGCTGCTCGACGACGGCGCCGCCAAACTGTTCGGCGCGATCAGCGACGGGCTGTTGCACATCCAGATCAACCAGACCTATGCGCTGGCGGATACCGCACAGGCCCACCGCGACCTCGAGGGCCGTCGGACCACGGGGTCGACCGTGCTGCTGGCCGACGGTTCCTGAACGTGCCGTGCGCTGCAACGCCCGCGGCCCGCGGCCTGGGGCCGGCGTGAAGCTGCTGGCGATCGACACCACCGAGGACGCGTGCTCGGCGGCGCTGGCGATCGACGGCGAGATCGCCGAGCGCTTCGCGCTGGCGCCGCGCCGCCACAGCGAACTGATCCTGCCGATGATGGACGGCTTGCTGGCCGACGCCGGCCTCGCGCTGACGGCGCTCGATGCACTGGCCTTCGCGCGCGGCCCCGGGGCCTTCACCGGGCTGCGTATCGCGGCGTCGGTGGTCCAGGGTGCGGCATTCGGCAGCGGTCTGCCGGTGGTGCCGGTGTCGAGCCTGCACGCGCTCGCCCAGGGCTGTCTCGACGGTGTCGGCAGCGGCGCGGTGCTGAGCGCGTTCGACGCGCGCATGGGGGAGGTGTACTGGGGTGCGTTTCGCAGCGACGCCGGCGGCATCATGCGCCCGGTCGGCGACGAATCGGTCGCCGCGGCCGACGCCGTCGCGCTGCCCGACGGCGCCGGCTGGCGCGGCGCCGGCAGTGGCTGGAAGACCTACGCGGCAGCGCTGGCCGCACGCTGCCCGACCGCCGAGCCGCCGCTCGCCGACGCGATGGTACACGCCGCTGCCGTGGCCCGGCTCGGCGGCGTGTTGTTCGCCGAGGGCCGTGCCGTCGACGCCGAACGGGCGCTGCCGGTCTACCTGCGCGACGACGTCGCCTGGGCCAAGGCATGACGGCAGCGTCGTTCTACTGGCACGACTACGAGACCTGGGGGGCACAGCCCGCGGTCGATCGAGCGGCGCAGTTCGCCGGCCAACGCACCGATCTCGACTTCAACCCGATCGGCGAGCCACTGGTCGTCTACGCGCGCCCGGCCGACGATTTCCTGCCGCAGCCCGAGGCCTGCCTGGTCACCGGCATCACGCCGCAGCTGGCCCGCGACAAGGGTGCGCCGGAGGCCGATTTCTTCCGCTTCATCCACGACGAGCTGGCGCGTCCCGGGACCTGTGCCCTGGGCTACAACTCGCTGCGCTTCGACGACGAGATCACGCGCTACGGGCTGTACCGGAACTTCTACGATCCGTACGCGCGCGAGTGGCAGAACGGCAACTCGCGCTGGGACATGATCGACGTCGTGCGCCTGACCCGTGCGTTGCGTCCCGACGGCATCGAGTGGCCGGAGCGCGAACCGGGCGTCAGCAGTTTCCGCCTCGAGGACCTGACCGCGGCCAATGGCATCGAGCACAGCGGCGCCCACGACGCGCTGGTCGACGTGCGTGCGACGATCGCGATCGCGCGCCTGATCCGCGAGCGCCAGCCCAAGCTGTTCGATTTCGCGCTCCACAACCGCGACAAGCGCAAGCTCGCGGCGCAGCTGAATGTGCGTGCCGGCAGGCCGGTGCTGCACGTGTCGGCGCGCTATCCGGCGCGCCTCGGCTGCATCGCCGCGGTCGTGCCGCTGGCGATGCACCCGGTCAACCGCAACGGTGTGATCGTCTACGATCTGCGCAGCGACCCGACGCCGCTGCTGACACTGTCGGCCGACCAGATCCGCGCGCGCCTGTACACCGCGACGGCCGACCTGCCCGACGGTGTCGAACGCATCCCGCTCAAGGTCGTGCACGTCAACCGCAGCCCGGTGATCGTGCCGCTGGGCACGTTGACCGACGCGGCCCGCGAGCGCTGGGCGATGGACGCGGACGCCGAGCAGCGTCACCTCGACGCGCTGCGTGGCGCGACCGGACTGGCCGACAAGGTCGCCGCGGTGTTCGACGACCGCGACGCGTTCCCGCCGCAGGCGGATCCGGATCGCGACCTCTATGGCGGCTTTCTCGGCGATGACGATCGGCGCCGTTGCGAGCAGGTCAGACGCAGCGCGCCGGCAGAGCTCGCCGAACTGCACCCGGCGTTCGACGCGCCCAAGCTCGGCGAACTGCTGTTTCGCTACCGCGCGCGCAACTGGCCGGACTCGCTCGGCGGCGATGAGCGCCAGCGCTGGGAGGCGTACCGCCGCCGGCGCCTGACCGAGCCCGGCGCCGGCGCGTCCATCGTGCTCGACGACTACCGTCGGCAGCTGTCGCGCCTGGCTGTCGACCTGTCGCTGACGCCGGCGCAGCGCGCCGTCGTCGACGCGCTGATCGACTGGCCCGCGCAGCTCGGTTTGTGACGGTCCCGGCGGGTCTGCGGCACGCCGCGCAGGTTCGACAATAGCCGCAACATCGGTCGCGAAATGCGGTAAATTAGCGACACGCCGAGTCGGGTGCCTGCCGCATGCGGGTGCGCCGGGCGACAACAACGACAAACATGCGAATGACGCTTGACGGGGGAGACTGACGTGTCGAGGAGTACGGCCATCCTGGTCGGCATCGCGAGCCTGTTGCTGCTCACCTGGATCACCGTGGCGACACGCCACGACGCGATCGAGAACGATCTCGCCGAGCGCGTCGGGCAGGCGCTGGCGGCGCATGCAATCAGCGGTCTGGAGATCGCGCCGGACGGCCGCGACGTCCGTCTCAGCGGCGAACTGCCGCGTCGTTTCGCGCCGGATTACGTCGCCGGCATCGCCGCCGACGTCTGGGGCGTGCGCAGCGTCGACGCCGATGCCGTCGTGCGTCGGGCCTCGATGCTCGATGCCAACGACCCGCTCAACGCGCGCTTCGATACCCGGCGCATCGTCAGGCTCGGCGGCGACCTCTCCAACCCGATGGATGCCGGCAGCTGCCAGCGCACGATGGCGCGGCTGGCGTCGGTCAGCGCGATCCGCTTCGAGAGCGGCGGCGCGTCGCCGATGATCGAGAGTTACCCGGTCCTCAACGATCTCGCGGCAGTCGCCTTTCAATGCCCGGCGACGCGCCTGGTGATCGGTGGCCACACCGACGGCAGCGGCGACCGCGAATTCAACCTGCGCCTCAGTCAGGCGCGCGCCGAGGCGGTCGAGCGCTTCTTCTACCTCGCCGGCATCGATCCACGGCGAATGCAGATCATCGCCTATGGCGATAGCCAGCCGATCGCCAGCAATGCCACGCCGGAGGGCCGGGCCGCAAATCGTCGCATCACCTTCGACGTATTGCCCATTCAGTGACACCGCGGAGCGGGAAATGACGTACCTGATCACCCAAATCTTCATCCTGCTGCTGATCGCCGGTCTGCTCGGCCTGATCCTCGGCTGGTACCTGACACGACTGGCCGCGAACAGCGCACGCTCGTCGCTGCAGCTGCGCCTCAACAGCGCCGAGGCGGATGCCCGTCAACTGCGCGGGGAGGTCGACGCCGCGGTCAACGCCCGCGGTCATGCCGAGGCCGAGCTCAAGAAGCTCGGCGACCGGGTTGCCGAACTCGAGGGTGGGATGCTGCCGGGCGACGCGGGCGACAGCGCGGCGCGGGCCGCGTTGCAGGACGAACTCGACGCCTGTCGCGAACAGCTCGCAGCGGCGGCGACACCGGCCACCGGGGCGTCGCCGGGCGCGGCGCCGGCCAGCCAGCCGATCGCCAAGGTCTCCGCGGCCGCCGCCGAGGCCGCCGCGGCGATGGGTGGCGACGCCGGGGCTGTCGACGATGTCGCGGCACCGCCGGCCGATGACGGCTCGGTGGCGCCGGACGACCTGCAGCAGATCAGGGGTATCGGCCCGAAGATCGCGGGCATCCTCGATGGCCTGGGTATCCGCCGTTTCGAACAGATCGCGTCCTGGTCGCCGGAGAACGTGGCCTGGGTCAACGACCAGCTGCGCTTCAAGGGTCGGATAGAGCGCGAGGAGTGGATTCCACAGGCCCGGGCATTGATCGCGGCGCGTGACGACTAGTTCAGGGGCTTTGCGGCCCGCGGCGTGGGCGCGCCGCGGCTGCGCCCGCGCGCCGGGCTACGCGGCGCGCGTCAATCGTCGATCCACTTGGTCAGCGCGGCGATCAGCTGCTTCGCCTGGTCCGGGCTCGAGATGTTGAACTTCGACTTCTGCTGGTATTCGCCGTTGCGCTTCTGGTAGCGGCGGATCGAGTACTTGTCCTTGCTGTACGCCTCCTTGCGCGGCTCCCAATCCTGGTAGCGGAACAGGATCGTCGTCCATGCGCCTTTGGAGAGGACCTCTTTGTCGAGTTCCTTGACGATGTCGATCCCGCCCTCGCTGTAGTTGATCGTCAGTTCATCAGGCGTGCTGGCCATGGGGTCGCTCCGTGTTGTTGTGCGGGCGCTGCTGCGGCGACGCGCCGGTCCGGTGGCGCGCGACGATAGCAAGAACGCGCCACCACTGTCATCCGCGGCAGTCGGTCGACGCCCCGGACGTGAAGGCTGGTTACTGGGCGCCGAAGCGCTCGAGCAGGCTGACCAGTTCGGTCGCGTTGCGCCCGCGCGCGCGGGTCAGCGCCGATTCGCCGTCGGCCGTCTTGGCGTCGACGTCGGCGCCGGCATTGACCAGGTGGGTCGCCAGACGGTGGTTGTCCTGGCTGATCGCGATCAGCAGCGGCGTGTCGCCGCTGGTGCTGCGCTGCTCGGTATCGGCGCCGCGTTCGAGCAGGAAACGCACCGTGTCGCGATCGGTGACCCCGGTCTCGGCGGCCTTGATCAGCAGCGCCGAGGCATCCAGTTCGGCGCCGTTGGCGATCAGGATCTCGGCGATCTGCGTGCGACCGGCGAGAATCGCCAGGTCGAGCGCACTGTCGCCGTCGGCGTTGCGGCGGTCGATCTCGGCGCCGTGCTTGAGCAGCGTCTTGACCATGATGATGCGACCCTTGCGCGCGGCGACCTGCAGCGGGTACTGGCCGTTCGGCAGCATCGCATTGATGTCGGTCTGCCAGTAGATGTGGCGCTCGAGCTGGTCGAGGTCGCCGCGCTGCACGGCGAGGTACAGCGTGACCGAGGGCCGGTCGGGCTCGCTGCATCCGGCCAGCACGGCGACGACGGCGGCGAGCAGCAGGGTCGTGAATCGGGGCATCGTGCGCATTGCGCTCAGCGGGCCTCCTCGTTGGGGACGACGGTGGTCAGGCCGACGGCCTCCCACGACTGCATACCGCCGCGGTACCACTTCAGCTTGGACGGCGGATAGCCGAGTCGCAGCAGGGCCTTGATGTTGGTCGGCGACTGTCCGCACCAGGGTCCATTACAGAACAGCACCAGGGTCTTCGCGAAGCGGAAGTCCCAGAGCTCGTCCGACCGCTCGACGTCGAAGCGGTCGATCAGAATCTTGGCGATGTCGCTCTCCGACGCCGCCTTGCGGCTGAGCTGCTTGTAGTGCAGGTTGACCGAACCCGGGATCGTGCCGCGCTCGAGCCAGTCGGGGCCGCGCGAGTCGATGACCAGTATCGAGCGGTCGCCGGCGGCTGCGCGCTGCAGGTAGTCGAGCATCTCGATCTCGCCGATTGTCGCGACGCCGTCGGGCATGCGCGCCGGCTGCACACAGAACGGTGGGCAGCGTCGCGAGGTCTTTGCGAACGCAGGGTGGATGGTGTTGTCCTGGTCCTGGTTGCGCTGGATGCGCAGTGGCCGGCCGTCGTGCACGACGTCGACGCCGTCGAGCTGTGGGGTGATCTTTACCGCGATATCCTGCGCACTCGCCGTCGCCGGCAGGCCTGCTGCGGCGAGCAACAGCGCTGCTGCCAAGGTGTGTTTCATCAACTCAGCTACCGGTCCGGGACATGGCTGTCATGATAACGAAAACGGCGTGCCGGGGCTGGCCGCGGTTACGGGGTAAGATGGCCGCATGATCGGAAAAGTTCTGTTCACAATCGGCGTCATCCTTGTGGTTGCGTTGATCTGGCGCACGCGTCGTCCGCGGTCAACGACCGGCGGCGCCGAGCCGCGCCTGATCAACCCGGCGCCGCAACGCCGCTGGCCGCTGAAGGGCCTGGCGATCGGCGCGCTGACGCTGATGCTGCTGGCGTCGGCGCTGCTGCTCTACGATCACTGGCGCGACAGCAGCGAGGTGATCTACATTCGCGTCGTCGACGCCAGCAGCGGCCGCTCCGCCGAATACCAGGCCGCGCGCGGCGACATCGGCGATCGTGTCTTCGTCACGACCGAGGGTCGGCGCATCGTGCTCGCCGAGACCGAGCGCCTCGAGACCTCGACCGTCAGGCGGTCGTCCGCGGACCGAAATTGAATGCGACCGACAGGCGTGTCGCCGTGCCCTCGTTGACCTCGACCTCGTGCGGCAGGTCGGGTGGGAATGCGACCAGCAGGCCGGCGCGCGGCGTCACGACGATCTGCGCCGGGTCATCATGCAGGATCAGCCTGCCGCTGCGACGCGGCGCCGTCACGTAGTAGACGGCCGACAGCGCCTCGTCGAGTTCCTCGTGGCTGTGCAGCGACGTGCATTGCCCGGGTTGCATCTCGTTGAACCAGAAACCGTGGCGCAGCGTCGCCGTGTGCAGGATGGCGGTCGCGGTGCGCAGCGCCAGTGCCGTGACCGGCGCCAGTTCGGGCAGGTAGCGGGCGTCGATGTAGGTGTTCTCGAAGCGGCCGTGGAACTGGTGCGTGCGACGCACGTGGTCGGCGTCTTTCTCGCGTTCGAACGCGGCCAGCAGCCGGCGATTCGCGCGCCCGGCGTCGGCCAGCTCGGCGAAATGCACCGCCGGCAGTGTGACCGGCGTGTCGTCAGTCACGGTCCTGTGGCGCGGCAGCCCGGCACTCGACGCCACGCGGATCGGTGGTGCAGTCGTCGGCGACCAGCGGTGGCGTGCGGCACGCGGCACCGATACCGAGCAACATGAAGAAACCGAGCGTCAGGTAGATCGTACGCATCGCCGAAGTGTCCTGTCGCGACCGGCGAATTGCAATTGCCGACGGCGCAGAAAAGAAAAACCCGGCTTCGCATGCGAGGCCGGGTTGAATGGCGAGATTGAGATCTCGCCTGTGCCGAGAATCGTTGCGCCTAACCGCTGGGTTCGGCGATCGCTGCCGTGACGCCTTCGGGGCTCAGCCGGGCGAACGCGCCGAGCACGCCGCGCGGATCGCGCGCCACGTCGATCTGCAGCTGCGCGAGCTGGGCGCGCGCCTGCTGTGCCGACCGGATGCGGCCGTTGTCGATGTCGGCGCGCTGCTGCGCGAGTCGCTCGCTGGCCACGCCGATGTCGGCCTGGTTCGCGCGCTCCGGGGTCTCGAGCGCCGTGTCCTGGCGCGTGCCCGTGGCCTTCCGGTCGCCACCCGCGGCGTCAAGATTTCGTTCTTTGACGCCGAGATGTGTCGATAATTTGTCGCTTGTCACCGGGTTCGTCACGTTCCCGTCCCGAAATCGTCAATATTTTGGCGAATTAGCACCAAATTCGGTCTTGCGTATAATGTGAAGCAATGCACATGCCAAGGAACTATGCGGCCTCCGCACGACCTAACACCGCGCCGATGATCGACCGCACCAGAGACCGCTGTCCGCACCGATGAAGACCCCTACCGTCCGGCCGCTACTATGCGCCGCATTGTGCTGCCTGTTGGCCGCTTCGCCGGTAGTCGCTGCAGCGCAGGATCTGGTGTTCCAGGTCGTGTACCGCGGCGTGTTCTCGCTCGGCAACGACATGCCGATCGCCGACGTGACCCTGCGCGCCGCGGCGCCGCCGGCCGCCGAGATCGACCTGCGCGCCAGCTCGGAGCACTACCCGACCGTCGAATCGCTGTACCCGATCCGCTATCGCTTCCGCTCATGGTCGGATCCGCAGACCGGACACCTGCGCGGTTTCGAGGCCTACGAAAAGACGCGCCGCGAGAAGCACCGCGTGTACGTTCGCGACGCGGCCAGCGACATGCGCCGCTACGATATGTCAGACGCCGCGGCGCGCCAGGCCGTACAAACGCTGCAGCAAGGTGGCTCGGCAGCGCCCGCCGTTCTGCAGCCCCTGTTCGATCGTCTCGGCCTGTTGCAGCACCTGCGCCGTCAGGCGCTGGCAGACGGTGCGGCGTTCGACGTGCCGGTCACCGACGGCAAGGACCGGATCCACTACCGGGTCAGTGTCGAGCGGTCGACGACGCTGCGCCTGGGCGGTGTCGCGGTGCCGGCGTGGAAGCTGCGCCTGGATGCCAGCGAGACCGATGCACGCGGCCGCGAGCAGACCGCGCACCGGCCCGCCTATCTGTGGCTCAGCCGCGACCGCGACCACGTACCGCTGCGCATCGACGTGCGCCACGCGATCGGCCGCTTCCGCGCCGAGCTGACGACGCCGCAGGCGCTGCAGCGTATCGCCCTGGCCAGGTGAGCGGCGGCTGTCAGCTGTCGACGATCTGCAGGTGGCTGATGTCGGGGATCGGGCGGGGCGCCTTGTCGACCTTGCAGTCTTCGAGGCTGCCGCTGTTCGGCGGTAGCGCGCTCAGCGCGCTGGTGTCGATCTCGGCGGGCGGTGGCGGTGGCGTGTGGTCGATGATTGCACCGGGCTCGGCCAGGCTCATGCCGGCGTCGTCGCTCGCCGGCGGCGTGACCGCGGGCGGCGCCGGTTCACCGCTCGGCACGATCTGCAGCAGCGCGCCGGCGTCGCGGAACAACGCCCGGTAACGGCTCGCGGTGTCGACGTCGATCGCCTTCTTGACCCGCACCGGCTGGCCGTCGAACAGGCGGTCGACGGCGTCTTCCTGGACCTTGAACAGCCTCGCGACCTCGCGGCGCACCGTGGCCGGGTCGGCATCCGGAACGATCTCACCGCGAAAGTAGATATCGAATTCCTGCATTCGCCGTTCCTCGCGTCATGCGGTTGTTGTCGGCAGTCGCCGCGCCAACATTACCGCGGATCGGCTGCCCATGGCGCGTGCCTGCCACGACCCGGCGTGGCGTGACATGCCGTTCTTGCCACGGCCGTCGGGCGCACCGCAGGCGCGCAGCGACGGCTCCACCCGCGACCGGTACTGCAAACGCGGCGCAGGCATCGGGGCGCGCGACCGCGGCAAAGAAACGCCCGGTGCCGTGACATCGACCGACGCCGCCGCGCCGGTGTGTCGTCTGCGTGGCCACAGGTCCGCAGCCGGCGGCCGGCCTGATGCCGCGGGCATGGGCGAAGCCTAGACCAGGCCGACGCCCGCCGACAGCCGGACTACGGCGTCGCCGCGGCGGGTCGCGCTGCCAGCAGGTTGCCGATCAGGTCGCCGTCCCGTGGCGTCAACAGGTGCCCCTGGGCCATCGAGTAGGTCTTTACCCGGCCGGCCAGCGCCGGCGCGCGATTTAGGTCCTGGCTCAGCGGCGGGACCACCTGGTCGCCCGGCATGTAGAAGGTGCCGATGCGCATGATGCTGGTGTAGCGGATCGGTGGGTGCGGTTGCCGATTCAACCAGAACAGCAGGTTGCCCGGTGCCGGCGGGGTCAGGTCGACGAGCACGCCGCGACTCTGCGCGACCGTCGCGTAGACCGCATCGCCGGTCGTGCGGCGCACCAGCCAGCGCTTGATCGGCGCGAACAGGCCGCCGCCGCTGGTCGCGTCGAGCGCCTGCACGGCGCGCCCGGTGCCGAAGTGCGGGGTCGCAATCGTGATCAGGTGGTCGACGCCGAGCGCGCCGTGGCGGACCAGCGCCATGCGCGCGGCGACGCCGCCGGCCGAGTGCGCGGCGAGCGCTATCGCCGCCTTGGGATGGCGTCGGCCGACCTCGCGCAGCTGGGCGGCCAGCCAGTCGGCCTGGACGACTATCGGCGCCTGCGATGGCAGATTGACCGTGTACATCGGCTTGTCCGGCGGTGCCTTGGCGACAGGTTGCACGACCACGCCGGCGGCGCCGTAACCGAGATTGCCGGCGTGGCGATAGCCGCGTTGGTGGAGGCGCGCCATGACGCCGGCCTCGGCCCAGCTGTGCGCGGTCCCGAGGTAGCCATGTACCAGCACCAGCACGTCGGCGGTCGCCGCGCGCTGCGTGATCAGGGCGAGAAGGAAAGCCAACAACAACCACTTCTTCATTGCCTGTTTCCTCGTGCACGAAGCACTTACTGCATAAAGCCCGATAATCAGGAACCCCTTTATGGTCGGGTTTTTCCGCCGCCAGTTCAAAAAAACTTATAAAGCCCTACCGTATGCGTAGGGCTTTCTATACTCGGCGTGACGGCGATGGGGATGCGTCCCCGGCAATCGCCGACGCACAGGAGAGTCAGAGATGCGCAGACGCTTGTACTTCGTGCTGCCCGACGTGACGTCGGCAGAGACGATCGAGAAAGAACTGCTGCTGGCCAAGATCGACGACCCGCACATCCATTTCCTGGCCAAAGACGGCGTCAACCTGGGTTCGCTGCACGTCGCCAACCTGCTGCAGCGCTCGGACCTGTTGCACGGCATCGGGCTCGGGCTCGTCGCCGGCGGGATCACCGGTGCGTTCGCCGGCGTCGCGCTGTCGTTCTTCCCGCAGATCGGCCAGGCCATCGGCATGGGCGGGATCCTCGTGCTCGCTGTCGTGTGCGCGGCGATCGGCTCGTGGATCTCGGGCATGATCGCCATCAGCATCCCCAACTCGCGGCTGAAGCGTTTCCAACCGGCGATCGATCGCGGTGAGATACTGCTGATGGTCGACGTGCCGGTGCGGCGCGTACGCGAGATCCGTGAGCTGATCACGGCCCATCACCCCGAGGCCCGGGCCAAGGGACAGGACGCGCAGATACCGGCGTTCCCGTGAAGCCCTGCAGGCGCCGGCCGGTCGCGCGGAATCGTGACGCGGCGCCGCCCGGCGGCGGCAGCGACCGGGCGGCCGCTGCTGCGCCTGTCGGCTCAGTGCAGTGGGCGCTCGGCTTGCGGCGACCGCGGCCTCTCGACCAGTGGCAGCGACGCGTGGTGCGCGAGCATCGACCAGCCGCCGTCGCCCAGCACGTAGACGTTGGTCGCGACGACGACGGCGCGGCGCCCGCCGCCGCTGAGAACACGTTCCTCGACGGTATGCACCGCGAGGCGCTGATCGCGGCTGGCCTGCACCAGGCGGTAGTCGACGCGCGGTGGGCTGGCGTCCTCGAAGATCTCCCTCCAGCTCGCGAGGACGTCGCCGGTTCCGCGCAGCAGCTGACCGCCCGGATGTACGCAGCTGATCTCGGCTGAGTCTGCCCAGACCGTCTGCATCGCGCTGAGGTCGAGCGCGCGGAACGCGTCGTAGAAGGCCTGTTCGGCGGCGGTCGGTTCGGGAAAGGCCATGGCGGTGTGTTCGGGATCAGTCGAGGTAACGTTGCTGCCAGTCGAGATAGAGACTGTACACGTGTTCGCAGTAGCTCACCTTGTCGTCGAACTGCGTCGGGTCGATCGCGTCGAACAGGTAGTAGTTCGCGCGGTTGTTGCGCGCCGTCATGATGTTGCGCATGTTGTCGATCAGCGAGTGCCGGCCCCAGTGGAAATCGTGCAGCGCCTCGTAGTGCAGATACACCGGCACGATCGGGATTCCGGTCTCCAGCGATATCGCGAAGGCCCCATAGCGGAACGACGGCTGCAGGCGCGGGCCCTTGATCCCGCCCTCCGGATAGAGCGCGACGCTGCGTCCGGCGGCCAGGTGGGCACGGATCTGATCGGCTGCCGCGGCACGCGAGTCGCGTGACTCGCGCTTGACGAAGATCGTGCCGGCGGCGGCGCCGATGCGACCGACCAGGAACCAGTCGCGGACCTCCTCCTTGGCCAGGCTGTCGACGTCGAACAGCGACGGTATCCCGGCGTCCTCGAACGACGACGGGTGGTTGGCGACCATGATGTAGCGCGGCGGTAGCGGGCGGGTGTTCTTATGGTGCAGTTTCAGGTCGACGCCGAGTGCATGCACCCAGGTACCGCTCCAGAAATGAAACAGGCCGCGGTACCAGTCACCGCGCAGCGTCGCCGGCAGGAAGCTCAGCAGGTACAGCAGCAGCGTCGACAGGATCAGTTCGATCCAGCCGAGCAGCAGCCACAGGGCGCGGGCCACGCTACGGATCATGCGCGCGTCTCGCGTCGCCGCGTGCGGCTTAGGCCACCGTTCATGACGCGGTCCGTTGGTCGCCGAGCAGGTCGCGCATGAATTCCGCCATCTTCACGCCCAGGACCATGCGCGCGATGCTGCCGTTTTCGACCAGCACCAGTGTAGGCGTCGCGCGGATGCCGAGCTCGCGGCTGGTCTCCGGGTGTTCACTGATGTCCAGCTTGTACACCGGTGCGCCGTCGTCGATCAGGCTGTCGACCTCGCGCGACATCGGTCGGCACGGGCCGCACATTGGGCTGTAGCAGTACACCAGCGCCTTGCCGACCTTGCCGATCTCCGGGAACACGGCGCTCAGCGGTGCCGCCGAGCGGCCTTCCGCGGCACGCGTGGCCACGTTCATGTAGCCGATGTACAGGATCCAGGTGGCCCCGAGGCCGAGCACGGCGTAAACGAGCAGTTCCACGGTGGCGGTGCGTCTCGCAGTGGCAAACCCAGTCGTGACAGCAAGGGTAGCGGTTGATCGGCGTCGAGGGAATGCGCCGCCGGGTGCGGTGGAGGCGCCGCGGCGTGGCGCGCGTGGCCGATGCCTCAGTCGACGTCGCCGAGCGCTTCGGGTGCGTCCTGCTGTGGCCGACGCTGCGGCACCAGCGGCTTGTAGCGCATCGCGCGCAGGTTGCGTACGCCCATGGCCAGCGCCCAGATGCCGAGCACGACCAGCAGCGCCGCGGCATTGACGCTGAGGTCGCCTTCGACCTCGGCGGCATGCGCAGGCGCGGCGGTGGCGAGGCCGGCCAGCAGGCCGCCAGGCATCGTGTGTCGCTCTGTCGTCGTCATCGTCTTGTCGGGTTCGACCCTGTCCATGGGTCTACGCATTTTTCGTGCCCCGGGAAAATAATATCAATAAATCAATAGTTTAGCGATTTGGAAGGCGCGCCGTTCGGGCGCGGTGTAAAGGCGGCTGACAGCCCGCAACGGCGCCCGGGGTCAGGTTTTGCGCGCCGCCGCCGCTGCATCCATCGAGGTGACTCTGCGGCCTTGGAGACGGGGAGATCGGTGGCGACGTTGGACGAATGGGGCGTGTGGCTCGCGGTGCTGGGACTGGTGACTGCGACGCTGTTGATGGCCGCCGTGGTCAAGC
>JAAUYD010134818.1_pt1 | contig 35700 bp, 29 predicted proteins | sample 7278101 | NCBI WGS metagenome assembly JAAUYD01 (sample SAMN14350128, study PRJNA611818) | marine sediment metagenome | isolation source: surface marine sediment (0.6m) | place: French Polynesia: Moorea | collected 2018-08
CTAAGACCATTATTCTCTTACGGCATTTGATCACGACGGCTCCTTTGGCTTGTCACACGACCTCGTATCGGAAGATCCAGCGCAATAGACCTGACGCCAATGGGTAGGCGTGACAGGTATTACCCGGACCAAAGGGCGCCGATCACAACACCGACCCGAGTTTTTACTTCAGCTTACACGTCGTTTTCTATTTGACCGGACCCGACGATACCGGGTCACGCTGGCGTCCGTTACAGAGGCCTTGTTTGCGGTCTTTCACACCCGAAGCGGTTGCAAGGCCTCAATCGCGTTCGCGCGCAGGGCATAGGCTGGTAGCAAGCGGCGCATCTTCAATTGGATGGCGCCTTTAGCCACGCCTGAGAAACAGCAATAAGCACAAAAAAAAATTCTTACCCCCCTTCTAAAGACTTTCCGACCAGAAGTCTGTACCGATTCTGTTGGCGTTTGTAACAATTCGTAACCTCCGGCAACCGCCTGTCGCGCTTACATCGAGTTACATTTACTCACATTTTTCTTACAGACACGGTAATCGATCGGAAGTAAACACGCGCTGTATTCAAGCATGGAATCCTGAATCAACGCCAATCATGAGGAGCGCCTAAATGAAGAAGACCGTTTGTTTGATAAGTTGTGGCTTTATCGTTTGCATGGGATCTGTTCTGCCAGGCCACATCGCCCAAGCGGATGCTGGCGGCTTCGGTGGGGATGTCTACCTGGGAGGTATCTGGATAACCGGCCGTACGAGTCAGTTGGATGCCTCCGGCGGCAACCGTCGGATTGACGAACTCGACGAACGCGGTGAGCGGGAGTCGAATCTCGTCCCCTTTGTGTCCGGCGAATTGCGCTATTCGCTCGCAGATACGGGCACCACCTTCTTTGTCAGCAACGAGGATGTGAACGCGGGGCTAGTGCTGGGGGTCTCCCAATCATGGGAGGATTGGGGGCGGATTCGCGTTGCAGGTATCTACACGCGCCGTGACGTCTGGGAGAATCCCTATCTGGTGGGGACCAGGCGCTCGCGGACGGATGAAACCGGCATGGGTTTAACATTCGATTATGAGAACATTCTTGACTCGGGGTTTAACATCTCGTCATCGATCATAACCGTGGATGTGGACGATGACCAGATCGGGCAAATAGAAAAAAATCTTCGGCGGGAAGGTTACCGGTCCGGCTTCGAAGTCGGCTACGTTTGGTTATTGAACGCCAATCTTAAGATCATACCGACCGCGCGCTATGAAATCGAGGGCATGCGGGGCATGGCCAATGCCAGCGACGGGCTCTATCTGGCGTTGGCCCAGGTCTGGCAGGACGGCCCCTGGTGTTTTGAAACCCGAGCTGAGGTCGGCTGGGCGGGTTACCGTGACCGGCACCCGATCTTTGACAAAACGCGCAAAGCCCGCGCCTATGATTTGTCCGCGCAGTTAAGTTATTATGAACCCTTCGGGTGGTCGCAACTGTCGGTTTACGGTCTGGCAGCCTGTGGCCGGACCGATGCCAATATCGCTTTTTTTGACAGCGACGCCTTGATGGTCGCCACGGGCATCGGCTACCACTTTTAAGAATATGGGGCACATCTCAATTATCAGAAGCCATCTCAAAATTAGGATTTTGGTTCCAGATTCGGCTGGCCGCGAGTTTCCCCGCCAGAGCGGGATTCCCCTCCTGGTCGAATATTGCTTGTGGGTCCGAACCGGAAGAATACATCGGTATTTCGAGGATGTAAACGAGCGCCCAACACAGATATGGGAGCAAAAGACTTTTTTAAAGATCAGCTTCTAATTACCGGCCTGCCTTTTTTCAATTAGGACACCATTATTCGTGGTCGGTCATTGATTGGTGGACCCGACCGGCCTGTCTCTCTGATCCGATACAGCATGCCCCAATGGGGCTTTCTCTCAATCGAATTTATCGCCCCAAACAGGCTATCATGGCGACGGTGGCGGTTGTATTGCGGCATTGAAATGCTTTACGCAGTGGTGTGCTTTCCTATGCAACATCTGTCGCCCATCGATGGGATAAGCCATGCGCGACGACATGCGGATCATGACCGAAAACCCCCTGAACGCCAAAACCCTGGTCGTACGCCTGCAGTCCTGGGTTACAACCAACGACGTGTTTTTTAATCACAACCAGGGGCAGATTCCCGAGGACCAAATAGCTCTGAACCAGTGGGCGCTGACCATCGCCGAGGAAATCAGGACGCTGTTGCGACTACCTTCCACTTGATCTGTCGCCGGCCCACAACAATTACGGCCTACACCCCCGAGTGGTGCGGAAATGGCCGATCCCCGCTGGCCACGAAAGCCTCGGGCAACCCGTGGTCCATCGGTGGGGTCGGTAGCGCCGTTTGGGGCGGTGTTGCCCTTTTCCGTCCTCCTGGCCGAAGCCGGACTTGGCCGCCGGGCCGCCGGCGTTTCCATCGAGGGTGTGAACACCCCGCTGGGTAAGGCGCCGATTTCCTCTGAGCGTAAATTCCCCATCGAAATGGCGCAGGACTCGACCCTGCTGACCTAAGATAATGAACGGCGCAACACGGCCTTTGAAGCACCGAAACCCCTGGCGCGCACAGGCCTTGGGCTGGGCCGGGGCCAACTGCGTCAAATGGCTGTAAAGCATTACGCTGCCGGAAAAGCCCCACGAGGGTTTTTTCATGGAGAATATCTGTTGCGTGTTTCAATAAGGTGAGGAATCCGGGAGCGGCACCATCGTCACGGGTATAAAACTCAAGCCGATCATCACCCAGCCTCTGGCGGATGAATAGTGTCGGGCCGGCCGGATTGTCATGTTGGGCGCCGCCTGCGCGGGCGAAGATCATGTGGCCAAGGTCGAGGTGTCCCTCGATGGCGGTACCACCTGGCGGCCGGCCGAATTCATCGGGCCGGACGAGCGTGATGATTGGCGGCATAGGTAGTACGCCTGGGAGGATGGCGCCAGGCGGCTATACGCTACGCTCCCGCGCCACGGACAGCCCTGGCAACCGGCAGCCCGCAATCGTCGCGTGGCGTTTCCGGGGATACGGAAACAATGGTGTGAATGAACATGCCGTCACCTTCAAGGTTGGATAACGCTTACTCAAATCGCCATCGTTTTGATTGAACGCCCTGCCCCCGATTAGTCTTTCGGCCAAAATCGTACAACAGACAAGATCGCACGTTGATTCACCATCAAGATGCGATCCCTGCTATTTGCCTGGAAGACCTTTGCAATTGTTATAGATTGCTTTTCAGATAGGCCTCGAAGGCCGGAACAGCGGGCTTGCCATCCGCTGTCGTCACGCCTTCCAGCCAGCCCTTGTAGGCTTCCGGATGCGCCTTGACCCACTGGAGTCCAGCCTGGAGATGGGTCAGGGATTTGTCCTTGTAGAGGGTCGTCATGATCTGGTTCATCATGGCGACCGGGAAGACCATGTTCTTGAAGAGCTTGGCCACGTTGGGCTGATCTTCGGCAAAGCCTTTGCGGATGTTGGTCCAGACCGTGGCCGTGCCGTCGTTGGGGCCGAAGGTCGCGTTCGTGCTGCCCGTGAGATAGGTCATGTCGATGCGCTCGTTCATGCTGTGGGGCGCCCAGCCCAGAAAGACGATGCAGCGCTTCTGCTTCTCGCGGGACTGCACTTCGGCCAGCATGGCCACCTCGCTGGAAGGCACCAATTCGAACTTGCCCAGGTCGAACATGTTCTTCTCGATCATGTCGCGGATAATCAGGTTGCCGTCGTTGCCGGCCTCGATGCCGTGGATTTGGTTGTCGAGATCTTCGCCGTATCGGGCGATGTCGCTAAAATCCTTCAGACCGGCTTCCGCGCAGAACGTCGGTACGGCCAGCGTGTATTTGGCGCCGGGCATGTTGGCCACGTACTGGATCACCGACCCCTTCTTGAAGAACTTGTCGGCGATACCGGCCATGGAGGGCATCCAATTGCCCAGGAAGGCATCGACGTCGCCGGCATCCAGGGCGGCGTAGACGAAGGGCACGGCCAGCACCTTGTTTTCGGCCTCGTAACCCAGGCTCTCCAGTATGGCCATGGCCAGCTCGGTCTTGATCGTGACGCCGGTCCAGGTCACGCTGGCCAGTTTGATTTCGGGGGCAGCCGAGGCGGCAGCAGCAAAAGACAGCATGAAAGCAACCAGGACGGCAACAAGAAGCATCCGTTTGAATAAATGGTACATACGACCTCCTCGTGTGGGGTGAATACCAGTGAAACCGGATGTAGCCACGGTTTCAGGCGGCCCGCGTGAAGCCCTATTTGGTCCTTGCCAGGCCCTTAGACCCCGAACCAGTTGACTGCGCGGGTCTCGTAATTGTGGTAGATGTGTTTCACTTCGGTGTATTCTTCGAGGCCCTGTCGCCCCAGTTCACGTCCGATGCCGGACTGCTTGAAGCCGCCCCAGGGGGCCTGCACGAAGTAGACATTGAAATCGTTAATCCAGACCGTGCCAAAACGCAGCGCCCCGGCCATCCGTTCCATGCGGTCCGGATCCCGGGTCCAGAAACCGGCCGCAAGACCGTAGATGGTGCCGTTGGCGAGGGCTATGACCTCGGCCTCGCTCTGAAACCGCTCCACGGTGACAACCGGGCCGAAGACTTCCTCCTGGACGATGCGCATGGTGCTTTCACAGGCAGTAAAAAGCGTCGGCCGGTAGAAAAAGCCCGCCTGAAGGTGCGGATTATCCGGTCGCGCCCCGCCCAGCACCAGGCGAGCCCCCTCCTCACGGGCCAGCGCGACATAGTGTTCCACCTTGTCCCGGTGCGCGGCGGAAATGAGGGGGCCCATCTGGGTGCCCTCGTCCAGACCGCTGCCCAGGACAATGCGTTTCATGCGGTCGCGCAGCGTCGCCACGAAGCGGTCGTGTACACCATCCTGGACCAGGAGACGCGCCCCGGCGGAGCAGATTTGACCGGCGTGGAAGAACACGCCGTTCAACGCGTAATCCACGGCCAGATCGAAATCTGCGTCGTCGAATACGATATTGGGATTCTTGCCTCCCAGTTCCAGAGCCACCCGCTTGACGCTGTCGGCGGCCGCACGCATGATGCCTTTGCCCGTGGCGATGCCCCCGGTAAACGAAATCAGGTCGACATCCGGGTTTTGGGCCAGTTCGGCCCCCACTTCGGGGCCAGGCCCCAGGACCGTGTTTACCACTCCCGGTGGAAAACCCGCCTCCTCAGCCAGGGCTGTGATCTTGAGGGTCGTCAGGGGTGTGATCTCGCTGGGTTTCATAACGATGGTGCAGCCGGCCGCCAGGGCCGGCGCCATTTTCCAAGAGGCCTGCAGGAGGGGATAGTTCCAGGGAGAAATCTGACCGCACACCCCCACCGGCTCGCGCACCACCCGGCTGGTGGTCCCGGGATGCGGGGAGGCCAGTACCTCACCGCCCTCCTTGTCGGCCAGCCCGGCGTAGTAGCGGAAAATGCCGGCAATATCGTCCATATCCCAGCGGCTCTCCGTCAGGGTCTTGCCGGTGTCTAAGGTCTCCAGGCGGGCCAGTTCCTCCCGATCGCGCTCGACGAGGCCGGCTAAACGATCCAGCAGACGGCCCCGTTCGAGGGCCGGGGTTCGAGGCCAATCCCCGCGATCAAAACAGCGGCGGGCCGCCGTCACGGCCGATGCGGCATCCTCGCGGCCCCCTTCGGCCACCCGGGCAATGGCCGCACCGTCGCAGGGATTGGTGACCGTACGTTCCCGGCCGGAAGCGGCCGCCTGCCAGCGGCCGTCGATGTAATGGTTGCCCAGGATCATGCGCGCCATCCTCTAATTTGCGTATTGGAAGTAAGGTAGCGGCTCGGGTGCCAGGGGCGTGTTGCCCCGGATCAGATCGGCCGCCTTCTCCGCGATCATCATCACCGGGGCGTAGATGTTGCCGTTGGTGACATAGGGCATGATCGAGGCATCCACGACCCGCAGGTTCTCCACGCCGTGCACCCGCAGCTCGGGGTCGGTCACGGCCATGGCGTGGGTGCCCATGGCGCAGGTGCAGCTGGGGTGGTAGGCAGACTCTCCTTCCCGGGCCACAAAATCGAGAATTTCCGCGTCGCTCTGGATCTGCTCGCCGGGCGCCAGCTCCCCGCCGCGGAAAGAATCGAAGGCCGGCTGGGTCATGATTTCCCGCGTCTTGCGGATGGCCTCCACCCACTCGCAACGCTCCTGTTCGGTGGAGAGATAGTTGAACCGAATGCGCGGATAGTCGGCCGGATTGGCCGATTTAATTTTCACGTACCCACGCACATCGGTATTCATGGGGCCAATATGCACCTGATAGCCGTGACCCTGACGGGGCGAGGTGCCGTCGTAGCGGATGGCCAGGGGTAAAAAATGAAACTGGATATTGGGGTAGGCCACCTGGTCGTTGCTTCGGATGAAACCGCCGGCCTCGAAATGATTGGTGGCGGCCTCGCCGGTGCGGCCCACTAGCCATTTCAGCCCGATCCAGGGCTGGTTGTACCATTTAAGCGCCGGATACATGCTCACCGGCTGCTGGCAGGCATACTGGACATAGAGTTCGAGATGGTCCTGCAGGTTTTCCCCCACCCCGGGCAGATCGGCCACCACCCGGATGCCCAGATCGGACAACGCGGACCCTGGACCGATCCCCGATAGCTGCAGCAGCTGGGGGGAATTGATCGCCCCGCCACAGCAGATGATCTCCCCGCCGAAAGCCCGTACCCGCTTTTTCCCCCGGACATACTCCACCCCAACGGCCCGCCGGCCCTGAAAGAGGATGCGGGTGGTCAGGGCGCGGCATTTGACGGTCAGGTTGCGGCGATTTTTCACGGGATGCACATAGGCCCTGGCCGCATTCCAGCGACGGCCACGGTAGGTGGTGCGCTCGAAGCGGCCGAAGCCTTCCTGCTGAAAGCCGTTGACGTCTTTGGTAATGGGATACCCGGCCTGCTGAACCGCCTGGAAGAACGCATCGAAGAGGGGATTGTCGCATTCCGGCGTGGTCAGGTAGAGGGGGCCCGTGGCCCCCTGATACTGATTGGCGCCGGCCAAGCGGGATTCGAAGCGTTTGAAATAGGGCAGGCAGTGGGCGTACGACCAGTTTTGGAGTCCGTCCTCGCGGGCCCATTTCTCGTAGTCCATGGCATTGCCACGGATGTAGATCATGCCGTTAATGCAGCTGGAGCCTCCCAGAACCTTGCCGCGCGGCTGGTAGATGCGGCGGTTGTGCATGAAGGGTTCCGGCTCGGACTCATACCACCAGTTGTAGGTCCTGCCGGCCAGGGGGTAGGTCAGGGCGGCCGGCATGTGAATGCGGAAATCCAGCCGGTAATCGGGGAGCCCCGCTTCCAGAACCAAAACGCGCTGTTTGGGGTTGGTGCTCAGGCGATTGGCCAGCACGGATCCGGCCGATCCGCCACCGACAATAATGAAATCATAAGACGGCATAAAACGGCTCCTCTAAAACAGACGGCTGGTGTCGGAGAACAGGGGCATTTCCTGATCCGCTGCCGAATCCTGCATTTGCGCCACACACTGCCGCAGCAAGCCGTAATGGCGACCGATGTAGGAGAGGGCCCGCAGGGGTTCGTTGTCGGCGATAGCGCGGGCCGTATCGCGCCAGTTGGCCGCCGCCCGGTCACGGTACCGGGGATCTTCGTACAGGGCGTGGTCGTGGGAGCTGAAACCGAGCTGCAGCGCCTGCATCACCCATTCAAACAATGAGTTGCGGGCCATGCGCGCCAGCATGATGTTCAGCTGGCGATCCAGTTCGCCGGTCACGGCCAGATCGGGCTTCGGTTCCCGCAGCAGCGCCTCGAAGCGAAGGGCCTCCGCCAGCAGGTGCGCCTTCTCGTCGGGCGTCGCCCGGGCAATGGCCAGCAGGGTGATGGTCTGATCCATGCTCTCGCGAAATTCGATCAACTGCTCTCTTCCCACCGGGTGCTGCTTGAGAAACAGGGCCAGCGATTCGGAAACATTGGCCACGTTCAGCCGCCGCACATAGGCCCCGCCTTTGGCCCCTTTGCGCACCTCGAGCAGGCCTTTCTGCTTGAGTACCTGGATGGCCTCGCGCACCACCCCGCGGCCCGTTCCGAACTGGACCTGCATCTCGCGCTCGCTGGGCAGCCGTTCGCCGGGATTGAGTCGGCCGTCGAGAATGGCGGCCTCCAGTTTCAGGGCGATGTCCTCGCTGGCGCGACCGCCTTGCACGGGCAAAAAAACATCTTTGAATGACTGATCGGGATTCATTGGTACTACCATATTGTGCGTTTAATGAAATATTTTTGTTATTTTTGATGATAAACGAGCATTTTTTCAATAAATGGTACGACCAATAGCTGTCATATCCAGTGCCCCCTGTCAACCCCAGACAGGAGGACCGGAAGGCGGGCAAAAAACGCCCATTGAAATAGGGGCTGCCGAGGTCGGTCCGTTCGGCGCCCAGAGCCCGACCGACCTCAGTTCGGGAACGGCCGACGCGCGACGCATCACGCTGCAAGGTTTCGGCCTGCCGACACGGGCGTCAGCTTTAAGGCTGATCGCGCACGCTTCCGGAAATCTGCGGTCTGCGCATCGATGCAGGCGGTCGACTTCAACCCGGGGAAAGGATTTCAAAAGGTTGTCAAAAAATTCCGCTTTTGTAATAATCGGCATCTATTTCTACTAAAATGTTTTCCGGCATTCGGCAAACCGATGGCCATTGACCCCGGCAAAGAAAGCACGGCGCCGAACCGGTTGATATCATTCATCGAAATGACGGGTTACGGCTGGCGATCGAAAACAGCGCAAGAATGGCATGCAAAGTGCCTTGTATCAGAGGCTGTGGAGGGAAATGTGTGCGATTTGCCCCTTTGAGGATTGAACGCCGTGTGATCGATGCGCATTTAAGTCTTATCGAATCAACCGCGCATGGGAAGCGGGGAGCATCATGAAGACCTTTGAAACCTACGACCCGGAGGATTATTTCGACGAACTAATCGATGCCGCAGGCAAACCTCGCCCGAGCGCGCAGCTGCTGGTCGACAAGATCGAATCGCTGCCGTCGGGCGACCTGGCCCTGCGCCAAAAAGCGGCCGAAGCCCTGCTTTTCAAAATGGGCATCACCTTCAACGTGTACGGCCGCGAAGAGGGCACGGAAAAAATCATGCCCTTTGACATCATCCCCAGGATCGTCCCGCATGACGACTGGCAGCAGATCGAAAACGGCCTGAAGCAACGCATCTTCGCCCTGAATGAATTCATCCAGGACATCTACAACGACAAGAATATCCTCAAGGACAAGGTCATCCCCGATGAGCTGATCTTTACCAGCCGCACCTACCGCAAAGCCTGCGAGGGATTTACGCCACCCCGGGGGGTCTGGTGCCACGTGACCGGCACGGATCTCGTAAGGGATCGCAACGGCACGTTCTATGTGCTCGAAGATAACCTGCGCTGCCCGTCGGGTGTCTCCTACGTGCTCGAAAACCGCCAGGTGCTCAAGCGCACCTTTCCGCAAGTGTTCGAAGCCTCGCGGGTGCGCCCGGTGGACGACTACGCCTCCAAACTGCTGGCCATGCTCGAGCATATGGCGCCGGAGCACATCAAATCCCCGACCATCGGCGTGCTGACACCCGGCATTTACAACAGCGCCTATTTCGAGCACTCCTTCCTCTCCCAGCAAATGGGCGTTGAACTGGTCGAGGGCCAGGATCTGGTGGTGGCCGATGGCCATGTGCACATGCTGACCACCAAGGGACTTCAGCGGGTCGATGTGATTTACCGGCGCATCGACGACGACTTCATCGATCCGGCTGTGTTCCGCCCGGATTCACTGCTGGGCGTGAAAGGCCTGATCGATGTCTACAAGAGCGGGCGCCTGGCCCTGGCCAACGCACCGGGAACGGGGATCGCCGATGACAAGGTGATCTATGCCTACGTGCCCAAAATCATCGAATATTACACCGGCGAAGCGCCCATCCTGCCCAACGTGCCGACCTACATCTGCCGCGAGGAAGAGGACCGGGCCTACGTGCTCGCGCACCTGGACGAGCTGGTGGTCAAGGCGGCCAACGAGTCCGGCGGCTACGGCATGCTGGTGGGCCCCCATGCCAGCGCCGCGGAGCGGGCGGCCTTCGCTCAAAAGATCCAGGCCGAACCCCGCAACTACATGGCCCAACCCACAATTTCACTCTCACGGGTACCCACCATCGTGGGCGACCGCATCGAAGGGCGCCATGTGGACCTTCGGCCCTATGTTATCTTCGGCGAGGAAATCTACGTTCAGCCCGGCGGGCTGACGCGTGTGGCCCTGCCCAAGGGCTCGCTGGTGGTCAACTCCTCCCAGGGCGGCGGCAGCAAGGACACCTGGGTGCTGGCCAGCCCGGCGGACATGTCGGGCGAGTGATCGCCGCCGGCATTCCATCGAAAGGCCGCGAAATGAATACAAGGGGGGCATGATGCTCAGCCGTGTCGCCAATTCAATCTACTGGATGTGCCGCTACATCGAGCGGGCTGAAAATGTGGCCCGGTTTATCAGCGTCAATCTCAATTTGCTTCTGGACATGCCTTCGGAAAAGGGGAAGCATTGGGACCCGCTGATCATGACGACCGGCGACCAGGACCTGTTTGAACTCAGCTGTCCGAATTGCGGCCAGGAGGCCGTGATCCGTTTCCTGACCTTCGACCGCGACTATCCCAATTCGATCCTGAGCTGTCTGGCGGCGGCGCGCGAGAACGGCCGCTCCATCCGCGAGATCATCTCCTCGGAGATGTGGGAGCATCTCAACAACTTCTATCTGGAACTGGCCGACAAGCAAGTCCCGGCCATGGCGCTGAGCGACCCGCACCACTTTTTCCGCATCATCCAGATGCGCAGCCACCTGTTTACCGGCCTGATGGACTGCACCATGAGCCACGGCGAGGCCTGGAATTTCGCCCGCATCGGCATGATGCTCGAACGGGCGGACAAGACCTCGCGCATTCTGGACGTGAAATACTTCATGCTGCTGCCCGAGGCCAGTCTGGTCAACTCGCCCATCGACAACATCCAGTGGACCGCGGTCCTCAAATCCGCCAGCGCCTTCGAGATGTTCCGCAAACAGCATCACCAGATCACCCCGCGCAGCGTGGCCGACTTTCTGATCTTCGACCGCCACTTCCCTCGGTCCATCCGCCACTGCGTGAGCAAGTCCAAGATCTGCCTGCAGCGCATAAGCGGCGCCGGAAACAGATCGGGGCGTAACGTCGCCGAAAAGCAGCTGGGACGCCTCGAAGCCGATCTGGCCTACGGCGACATCGACGAGGTGATCGAAGGGGGCATGCACGAATACCTGGACAGCCTGCAGACCCGGCTCAACCGGATCGACACGGCCATCGGCACGACCTTCTTCAACACCAAGCCGATATCGGAAACAGCTGTGAATGAGCAGTAAATTGAAAGGACGCCTCCTTGGGAATCCATGTTGCCCTGAATCATAGAACCACCTACAATTATGATCGAACCGTCAGCCTTTCGCCCCAAGTTGTCCGCCTGCGGCCGGCGCCCCATTGCCGCACGCCGATTCTGAGCTACTCCATGACGGTGACGCCCGAAGAACACTTCATCAACTGGCAGCAGGATCCGTTCAGCAACTATCTTGGCCGCCTGGTTTTCCCGGAAAAAACCGACAGGCTATCGGTCGAGGTAGACTTGGTGGCAGAGATGATCATCATCAACCCCTTTGATTTTTTTCTCACACCCGAGGCGCGGGACTTTCCGTTCACCTATGATCGGAAGCTTAAGGACGACCTGGGCCCCTACCTGGCAAAGGCGCCGGCCGGCGAGAAACTGGCCGACTACCTGAAGAGCATCGACTGCCGACCCGTGGAGACAAATGATTTTCTGGTCGATCTAAATCGTCGCTTGAGCCGGGAGATCAGCTATCTCATTCGCATGGAGCCCAATGTACAGAGTGTCGAAGAGACCCTGACCCTGGGCAGCGGTTCCTGCCGCGACTCGGCCTGGCTTCTGGTCAACATCCTGCGGCACCTGGGTCTGGCGGCGCGCTTTGTCAGCGGATACCTGATCCAACTGGCGGCCGACGTCAAATCCCTGGACGGCCCCTCCGGGCCGGAGGCCGACTTCACCGATCTGCATGCCTGGACCGAGGTCTATCTGCCCGGCGCCGGTTGGGTGGGCATGGATCCCACTTCCGGACTCTTTGCCGGCGAGGGGCACATTCCTCTGGCCTGCTCGCCCGAACCCCAGAGTGCGGCCCCCATCACCGGTGCGGTGGACGCGTGTGAAGTCGAATTCAACCATACCATGAGTGTTCGACGCATTCGTGAGGAACCCCGCTCCACGCGGCCCTACCCTGAAGCGGTCTGGGAGGCCATCGTGGCCCTGGGCGACCGGGTGGAGGAGGAGTTGAATAAGGAAGATGTGCGTTTGACCATGGGCGGGGAGCCCACCTTCGTCTCCATTGACGACATGGACGGTGAGCAGTGGAATACCGGGGCATTAGGCGATGAAAAAAGAACTTTATCGGAAGATCTGATTAAGAAACTTCGAAACCTCTGGGCCCCCGGCGGCCTGCTGCACTATGGTCAGGGCAAATGGTATCCCGGTGAATCATTGCCCCGGTGGGCCTTGGGGTGCTATTGGCGCGCAGATGGACGACCCGTCTGGAAAGACGACCGCTGGATTGCGGATACGGCCAAGGATTACGGCCTGGGGGTCGCGGAAGCCAAAATGTTCATCGAGGCCCTGGCCGACCAACTGGAGCTCAGCCGACGCTTCATCCGCGAAAGTTATGAGGACGTTCTCTACTACCTGCACAAGGAGCAGCGGCTGCCGGTAAATGTAAAACCCACCGATTCCCGGCTGGATGACCCCGAGGAACGCGAACGCCTGGCAGCCACCTTTGAGAGAGGTCTGGGAGAGGTGGTCGGCTACGTCCTGCCGCTGCAATACGGATCTTGGAAGAGCGGTCCGTGGCCGCTGCGGAGCGAGCACATGTTTCTTTTGCCCGGAGACAGTCCCGCCGGGCTGCGCCTGCCGCTGGAATCACTGCCGTGGGTATCCGAAGCCGATTTTCCCCATGATTATCCCCTGGATCCCATGGCCGACCGTGGACCGCTTCCCAACCTGCACGATGGACAGCGATTCATCAATGGCGCCGACGTACCGACAGCGGGTGAAGGCGTGCGGACCCAGCCCGTACCCTTCGACGACCCCCAACCGGTGACCGGTGAATCGGCCGCCTGGGTGGTGCGCACCGCACTATGCGTGCAGCCACGCCAGGGGCGTCTGTATGTCTTCATGCCCCCCATCGCCTCGCTGGAAGGCTATCTGGAACTGATCGCCGCCATCGAGGCCACCGCCGCGGCCACCGGATTTCCGGTGGTCATCGAGGGTTACACGCCGCCTTCCGATCATCGGATGAAGAGCCTCAAGATCACCCCGGACCCGGGGGTCATCGAGGTGAACATCCAGCCCATGCACAGCTGGCGCGATATGGTGGACGGCACCACAGCCCTCTACGAAACCGCCCGCCAGACACGTTTGGGGACGGAAAAGTTCATGCTCGACGGCCGGCATACCGGTACCGGCGGCGGCAATCATATCATTATCGGGGGTGCCACGCCGGCGGACAGCCCATTCCTGCGGCGGCCGGATTTACTGCGCAGCCTGATCACCTTCTGGAACAACCACCCATCCCTGAGCTATCTCTTCTCGGGCCTCTTCATCGGGCCCACCAGCCAGCAACCGCGCATCGACGAGGCCCGCCATGACAGCCTCTACGAACTGGAGATCGCCTTTGCCGAACTGGATCGGCAGACGACCACCGACCGACCTTGTCCGCCGTGGCTGGTGGATCGCCTTTTCCGCCACCTGCTGGTGGACGTGTCCGGCAATACGCACCGGGCCGAGTTCTGCATCGACAAGCTTTACTCTCCGGACAGCAGTTCCGGGCGGCTGGGCCTCTTGGAGTTTCGGGCTTTCGAAATGCCGCCCCATGCCCGCATGAGTCTGGCCCAGCAGCTGCTGATCCGCACCCTCGTCTCCTGGTTCTGGAAATGCCCCTATCGGGAGAAGCTGGTGCGCTGGGGAACCCGTCTGCATGATCGTTTTATGCTGCCCGATCCGTTGAAAGATGATTTCGACGACGTCCTGACCACGCTCAACCAAGCCGGATATCCGGTATCCATGGATTTCTTCCACCCCCATTTCGAGTTCCGTTTCCCCATCTACGGCCGTGCCGTTTATCGGGGGATGGAGATGGAGCTGCGCCAGGCCCTGGAGCCCTGGCACGTATTGGGTGAGGAGCCCGGTGGCGGAGGGACCGCACGGTACGTGGATTCATCTGTGGAACGATTGCAGGTCAAAGTCTCAGGCATGACCGGGGACCGCCATGTCGTGGTATGCAACGGGCGTCGGGTACCCCTGCAACCGACCCCCGTCGACGGTGTTTTCATCGCCGGCATCCGCTATCGCGCCTGGCAGCCCCCCTCCTGCCTGCACCCGACCATCGGCGTCCACTCACCGCTGGTCATCGATCTTTTCGACATTTGGTCCGGCCGTGCCGTGGGGGGCTGTACTTACCATGTGGGCCATCCGGGCGGGCGCCACCACGAAATTTTCCCGGTCAACAGCTGGGAGGCCGAAGGCCGGCGGCACGCCCGTTTCATCCCCGGCGGCCACACCCCCGGGCCCGTGTCGCCCCCGGACCCGGAAACCAATCCGGAATTTCCCTACACCCTCGATTTGCGCTTTACCCCCAAAAGCATTAAAAAGGCGCCATGACGAACGCCTCTTCGACCGAATCGACCGCGATCGACACCCGCGCCGGGCAGTGCTATGGCTACGCCCGGCCGCCGGTGGCGTATGACGAACTCTGGAGCGAGACCCAAGCAGTCCGCAGAGCCTGGCAGCCGCTGATCCAAACCATCGACCGTCTGGGATGCGACCACCTGGAGCGCTGCCACCAGGAAGTCACCCGCATGTTCCGGGAGAACGGGGTGGCCTACAACATTCACGGCGATCCCCAGGGCATCCACCGCAACTGGCAGTTGGACATCCTGCCGTTCATCATCGGCCGCGACGACTGGGACACCATCGTCACCGGGCTGCAGCAGCGGGCGCGCCTGCTGGATCTCGTTCTGAAGGATCTCTACGGCCCCCGGCGCCTGATCACGGACAACGTCCTGCCGGCCGAGCTGATTTACGGCCACCCGGGTTTTCTGCGACCCTGCCACGATGTGCGTCTGCCGACCGCCAATCAGCTCCTGCTCTACTCGGCCGACCTGGCCCGCATCGGCGACGGCAGCTTCGCGGTTCTTGCCGATCGCACCCAGGGACCTTTCGGCATGGGGCACACCCTGGAAAACCGCACGGCGCTGGCCCAGGTCATGCCCGATTTCTTCCGCACCTGCAAAATCCAGCGGCTCTCGGCCTTCTTCCGCCTGCTGCGCGACGAACTGCGCGGCTATGCCCCCCGCACCCGGGAACAGCCCCGCCTCGTGCTCTACGCGGCGGACCGCCAGCACACTGCCTATTTTGAACAAAGCTACCTGGGAGCCTATCTGAATTACCCGGTGGTCCAGGGCGACGACCTGACCATGCGCGACGGGCGGGTCTGGCTCAAGACCCTCTACGGGCTTGAGCCGGTGGACGTGATCCTGCGGATGACCGACGATAGCGGCTGCGACCCCCTGGAACTCGACCCGGCGAGCCCCAACGGTCTGGCCGGCCTGCTGGAGGCCGCCCGCCGCAACCAGGTGACGGTCGCCAATCCGCTGGGAACAGGGGTCCTCGAAAACCCGGGCCTGATGGCGTTTCTGCCGGCGGTGGCCCGCTATTTTCTCAACCAGGATCTGCAGATCCCTTCAGTGCCCACATGGTGGTGCGGCCGCGAAGCGGATCGCCGCTATGTTCTCGAGAACCTGCACGCGCTGATCATCAAACCAATTTCGAAACGAGCCGATGACAAGGGCGTGATCGGCGCCGGACTGACGGAAGACGAACGCCAGGAATGGCGCCGGCGCATCGCCGCCCGACCGTATCGCTATGTGGGGCAGACCCCGCAGACGCTGGCCACGGCCCCGGCCCTGGTGGACAACGCCTTCCAGCCCCGGCCCACCCTGATGCGCCTGTTCGCCCTGGCCCTGGCCTCGGGCGATTACACCCTGATGCCCGGCGGCATCGCCCGCAGCGGCGGCACCCCGGACACCCACTGGGTGATCAACCGGACCGGGGGGATCCTCAAGGATATCTGGGTGGTGGCCTCTAAGCCCCAGAAGCACGCCAGTCTGTGGCTGTCGTCCAAGTCCCAGGGCCGCATCCTGCAGCGCCAGACCGTCCTGCCCAGCCGCACCGCCGAGAACCTGTTCTGGGTCGGCCGCTATACCGAACGCGCGGAAATGCTCGCCCGCACCCTCCGATCGGCCCTGCGGCAGATCGAGGACAGCGAACGCAACGAGGACGAAGGCGATCTCGAATCCATCGCCTCCCTGGTGGCCATCGTCAGTAAAATGGCTTCCCGGCCGGCATCCCCCGAAGCGGCCCCCGCACCGGCCGGCATGCAAGATCTGCAGGCGATCATCTTCGACATCATCACCGACCGCCAGAACGCGGGCAGCCTGGCTGCCAGCCTGGACTACATGTTCAACGCGGCCCAGGCCGTGCGCGAGCGCTGGTCATCGGATTCCTGGCGCATCGTCAACGACCTGGAGATGCACCGCCTGAACATGCAGCGCATGCCGGCGACCCTGCGGACGATGCACCCGGCGCTGGACCGGCTGGTGACCTCACTGCTGGCCTTTGCCGGACTGTGCCAGGAAAGCATGTCGCGCGAGCTGGGCTGGACCTTTCTCGATATCGGCCGCCGCATCGAAAGGGCGCTGATTCTGAGCGATTTCATCCGGCGCAGCCTGGAGAAGCACCAGGAGCCTGCGGTGGAGAACCTGATGATGGAATCCGTCCTGCTCACCACCGAAAATATCATCACCTACCGCCGCCGCTACCGCTCCTACATCGCCCGCGACACGGTGATCGATCTGGTGCTGATGGACGACCGCAATCCGCGGGCCCTAATCTTCCAGCTGGACCGGATTCAGGCCCATATCACCGACCTGCCCCGAGAACGCAACGGCTACCGGGTCCGTCCGGAGGAACGTCTGGCGCTGGAGGCTTCGACACGCCTGCGCCTCAGCGACACCGCGCAGCTGTGCCGGCGCGACACCGCCACCGAGCGCTACCCCCACCTGGGCGCCCTGTTGGATGGCATCCGGGGCCTGATGGAGCAGGTCTCCGAAGCCATCTCCCACGCCTACTTCGTCCACACGCCCAAATTGCATCAGCTCACAGGCCGTAAAACGGAGCCGGAAGCATGAACTATCGCATCCGCCATGAAACCCGCTACGATTACGCCGAACCCACGTCCGTGAGTTACAACGAAGTCCGCTTGAGCCCCCTCAATCTGCCGTCCCAGACCCTGATCCACAAAAGGCTGACCGTTACCCCCCGGCCGTCCGAGGTCAGCGAACGGATCGACTATTTCGGCAACCCTACCTGGTTCGTGGCCATCGACCAGCCCCACAACAGCATGACCGTGCAGGTTGAAAGTCATGTGCGCATCGACCAACCCACCGACGTCATGGCCATCTATCCTTCGCTCTCCTGGGAGGACGCCCGTGATCAACTGCTCACGCCCGGCGACCCGGAAACGACGGCCGCCCTGGATTTTATCCTGGACGCCCCCCTGATCGAAGCGGATGCCGATCTGGAAGGCTACGCCCGCCCGTCGTTTTCACCCGGGCGGCCCCTGGTGGAAACGGTTCTGGACCTCATGCAGCGCATCCACCGGGACTTCAAGTTTGAGCCGGGCACCACCGATACGGCCACCCCGTTGTCGGAGGTCCTCGCCCATCGCCGGGGGGTGTGCCAGGATTTTGCCCATCTGGGCATCGGGTGCCTGCGCAGCCTGGGGCTTCCGGCCCGCTACGTCAGCGGCTACATCGAGACCCTGCCACCGCCCGGTAAAGCAAAGCTCAAAGGCGCCGACGCCTCGCACGCCTGGTTTTCGGCTTTCATCCCCGGGTTCGGCTGGATCGATTTCGACCCCACCAACAACCAGATCCCCTCCGACCAGCACATCATCGTGGCCTACGGCCGCGACTTCTCCGACGTCACCCCGATCAAGGGGGTGATTTTCGGCGCGGGCCAGCACGAACTCTCCGTGGCGGTGGATGTCGAGCGCCATACGAGCCCCTCCAGCCCGCATTGATCCGGCCACAGCGCGATCGCGCTGCAGAGCAACCCGTGTGGCTACAAATGGGAAATCGCATTCGTGTGGCAGGAAGCCCACCGTGAATGGTGAAGGTCACCGAAGCGCTTCAACAGTCGGGGGGGTATGCCTGGGGCGATGATGATAAGGCGGGCAGGATAAACATCAGATTCGCGGGCAACGAATATCTTCCACACCGCCGGCGCGGTTCATCGGTTCCGACGTGCCCCATTGTCTGAATCCGCCGACGAGCCCCCCCGCCCCCGGTGCGCCTCCTGGCTTGAACTCAGGTCAGCTTGTCCAGGAAGTAATTCATCTGCTTGAACCACCAGGGCCAGTCGTGATTGACGTCGTGGCCCCAGATGTCGATCCAGGCGGGCACCGCTTTGGCCTGCAAGATCTGTTCGAGGTCGCGGGTGTCGGCCAGGGGCTCCTCGTCCCAGGCGCCCTGGCCACAGCAGACCACGATCTGGCTGCGGCGATAGGCTTCCAGAGTGACGTGGTCGTCGACGCCCGGCAGGTAGGCCAGGGGGGAGTTGAAGTAGACGGGTTCAAGCTCGTGAGGCCGAATGCCGAACTCGGGGCGATCCAATCGGTAAAGACCGCTCAGGGCGATGGTCCCGCCAAAAAGCGCGGGGTGTTTGAAGAAAAAGTTGACCGCGTGAAACGCGCCCATTGAACAGCCGTTGGTCAGGATGTTCGCCCGGGACGACTTGCAATGGTCGCGGATAAAGGCCACCACCTCGCCGGTCACATAACGATCGAAGGCCTCGTGGCGGGCGTTGCGCTCCGCCGGCGTGACGCCGAAATCATACCACGACTCGGCGTCGATGCTGTCCACGCAGAAGAGTTTGATGCGCCCGGCGTCAATGTAACCGGCGATGGCATCGACCATCCCCATGCCCTCGTAGTCGAAATAGCGTCCGCGCGAGCAGGGAAAGACGAGCAGGGGCCGCCCCCAGTGGCCGTAAACCTTGAGGGCCATTTCGCGGCCCAGATGGGGGCTGTACCAGCAATGCTCTTCGATCTGCATGAATGCTTCGCTTTCTTCAGGTGGTGGCATGGATGAAGGCCGTGATCGCCTCCACCCGCTCGAGCTCCGGTGAACGGAAGATATACCCCATGTCCCCCAGGGCGCTGCTGAAAACCCCCGGGACGCGGGCCACCTTGACGATCTCGGTGTTGAAGCGCGCCATGACCGCCTCGTGGCTATGGCGGTAGGGAATGCCGTTTTTACGGCTGGCGTAGGTGCAGTGGTATTTGCGCGTGTAATCCAGCTTGCGCTCGTCACAAACCAGAAGCCGCGCCCAGGTGCGGTAGATGTCGATGTCGCAGGCGTAGTTGAACATGTCGGTCGTGAAACCTCCCGGGGGGCGCATGTTGATCTCCAGGCCCACGTAGGTGTCCTGACCCTGATGGAAGAACTCGATGTGGAAGAAGCGCTCGCGCGCCCCGAAGGCCGCCACGCAGCGTCGGCCCAGTTCCTCCAGGCGGGGCGGGATGGCACGCAACGAGGTGTAGCTGATGTGGCGCCCCGCGTTGACCGTCTCCATGATCCCCTGGCTGAAGGTGTGCGCCGTGGCGAAGACGAGCTCGCCCTCGCGATCGGCCAGGCCGTCGAAGCTCACGATGGTGCCCGCAACAAAGCCTTCCAGAATATAGTCCGTCGGGAGGGGCGACACGAAGAGGGCCTCGAGGTCGGCGTCCGCGTCCAGGCGAAAGGTGTCCATGGCGCCCACCCCGGCGTCGGGCTTGGCCACCACCGGGTAGCCGGTCTCGGCGACAAGGGCCCGGCCTTCGGCCAGATCGCGGACCACCCGCCCAGGGGCCACCGCCACCCCGGCTTGGCGGAAGCACTTTTTCATTTCCGACTTGCGCCGGATCGCGTCGATCTGGTGCCCCTTAATGCCGATGATATTGAAGTCGTCCCGCAGGCGCGCCTCGGTGGCCAGCCAGTATTCGTTGAGCGATTCGCAGCGGTCGAGCTTTCCGTACTTGTGGGTGAAATAGCCCAGCGCCCGCAACAGCTGGTCGTGGTCGTGCATATCGTCGACCCGATAATAATCCGTGAGGGCTTCCTGGACGGGCGGGCTGAGGGTTTCGTAGGGGACGTCGGCAACCCCCAGCACCGTGGCGCCCGCGGCCCTGAGTTGGGTGCTGAAGGCGGCATAATGCTCGGGGAAGTGGGGTGATAAAATGACGACGTTCATGGTATGTCCTCATTTAGGCGCGATCAATGGATGGGGCCAATTCCAAAAACTCCCGGATGAGCATTTCAAATGCTTAGAATGCAACGCTTTGCGGTGCTGTCAACCGGCGGATCTGGATGCTGGGGTGGGGGCGCACGACACAATCGGGGCTATCGCTTGGATCGCCCTTTGATGCCGCCCCAAGCTCTCCCCGGCCGTGAATGACGATTGCATCGCAGCATGGCGTTCCAGGCTGAAACCAGATCAATATTTTGACCGCATGCCCGATACGGGTTACAGTGTCCCCCGATCTTCCTTCCGGCGCATCATTGCGGCAAGAAGCATTCCGCCCGCGATCCAGATGGTCGGGCCATGATCGGTAAGCCTTCGGGGTCCACCGCCTACAACCGAAACGGTTGCATCGGAGACCAGACCATGAGCAACTGCAAAAAGTGTAAATTCCGCACCAAATACGACCAGAATCCGAGGTCCATTCTGGGCCGGATCTGGAAATGGCATACGAGTTGGTGCCCGGGCTGGAAGCGCTATCTGAAGTCGCTGCCTGATGAAACGCGCCGGGAAATAATCGAGCGGTATCAATGAGAGCAAATGCCCTGGCAACGTCGCTGATTATCCTTTTTGCCATCCTGGGGTTTGCGGCCGCCGGCTGCGAGGACACCGACGTCGGTATGGTCATCGAAGCGGGCCGGGACGCCGTTCAGGCGGCCACCCTGACCGACGAGGAGGTCCATCGACTGGCTCTGGCGGTCGCCCTCAGAACGGACCGGGACCACACCGTGGCGCCGGCGGACAATCCCTACGCGCAGCGTCTCGCGCGGCTGGTCGGCCGCGGAGGCGGCTACGATGGTATCCAGTTCAACTTCAAGGTCTACCTCGCACCAACGGTCAACGCCTTTGCCATGGCCGACGGCACCATCCGGATCTACAGCGGACTGATGGATATGCTTGACGACCGCGAACTGGTTTTCGTCGTCGGCCACGAGATGGGCCATGTGGTGGCCAAGCATATCAGGAAAAAAATCGTACTGGCCTATGCCGGCCGCGCGGTGCGCAAGGCCATCGCCTCCCAGCAGAACCAGGCCGGCCAGATCGCCCGTTCCGGCATTGGCGCTCTGGTCGAAAAGCTCATCAACGCCCAATTCTCCCAGCAGGAAGAGCGTGAGGCGGACGACTACGGCGTTCTCTATCTGCAAAGACGGGGGTATGACGCACGGCCGGCCATTTCCGCGCTCACCAAACTGGCCACGCTGGGCGCCAACCACTCCTACCTTTCCAGCCATCCGGCCCCGGAGGCGCGGGCTGAACGCCTGCGCGCCGAAAATTACAATCCGCGGGATCTAACGGAATCATCACTCTTCGAGCGGGTTTGGGCCTGGATCAGGGGGTTGTGGCCGTTCGGCCGCAGCGGAAGCGATCAGGGATAGGGACGCCAGCCCCTGAACTCGGAAAGGGGCGGGAATGCGCAACGCTTTCCCGCTTTGCCAACGGTATCGACGTCGAACAGCCAGCGGTAGGCCCGGGGGCGATCGGCAAAGACACAGGTTTCGATATCAACCCGACCGATATGGGCCGCGAGCATACGGGCCAGACCGAAATTGAGCGAACCCGACTTGGCCAGGATGGCCCACTTGGATGCCAGGTGCGTTTTGATGGACCTTAGAGCGGCCGCCTGCTTTTCGATCTCACGGGAATTCGTTTTCGTCGATGCCCGTGATGTATCGATGATGGCTCGCATGGGGGCGTTGAAGGCCGGGTTCATAATCGCCCGGTTGCATACCTTTTGGAGTTCATCGATGCTGAAGGCATCTTTGAGCTTGAACTCGATGAAGTTGTCCTGGATCGTATATTGTACGGGCATGCGAATCACCTGCCCATTGTTTGGAAATTGATTGTATATACTATGCTTAAGCATCAATCGGCGGGAGGCAAGTCGGACGAAGATTCGTAGCGGGCACCCGCCTGCCGGTGAAGACGCCGCGGCTCATCCCGCCGAGGCTTCACGATCACAGCCGTCCCCGCCGCAGTAATGCTCACAGGCGGCGCAGGCCGGCACATCCATTGCGGGCTGAGGACGGCGCGCCGCGCTGAGGTAAGGATCCAGGACATTGCGGGCGCGTTTGAGCTTGTCCAAATCCACCCCCACGGCAACGCCCTGTGCGGTCAGGGCGGCGACCACCGCCTCGGTGGCCACGTTGCCCGTGGCTCCGGGCGCAAAGGGACAGCCGCCAAGCCCACCAACGCTGGCGTCGAAGATCCGGATGCCATATTCATAGGATTTCAAAACGTTTGCCACGCCCCGGCCGTAGGTGTCGTGAAAGTGCACGGCGAAGCGTTCGGCGGGGACCCTGGTGATGAGGCCGTCGAGAAGGCGCGCGACCTGCGACGGCGTGGCCTTGCCGACGGTGTCGGAGATGGAGACTTCCTCGACGCCCAGGTCGAAGAGCCTTTGCGCCGCATCGATGGTGGCCTCCGCCGGGATTCGTCCTTCGAATGCGCACCAGAAAGCCGCCGAAAGATAGCCCCTCACCGGAAGACCGGCTCTCCGGGCGCGCTGGATGACATCCTGGAAACGGCGCAGCGAGCCCGCCAGCGACGTGTTGATGTTGCGCCGGTTGAATGTCTCGCTGACAGCCGTGAACACGGCGATCTTGCCGACGCCGGCAGCATAAGCGCGCTCGAAGCCCTGGATATTGGGCACCAGGGCAGAGTAGACGACACCGTCCCTGCGTGCAATGCGGCGAAAGACATCAGCGGCGTCGGCGAGTTGCGGCACTTTGTGGGGTGATACGAAAGCGCTGACTTCAATTTCGTGGACCCCGCTCGCCGAAAGAGCGTCCACACAATCCACTTTGGCCGACGTGGGGACCGCCGCGGTTTCGTTCTGGAGCCCGTCGCGCGGGCCGACTTCGACGATTCTAAGCATGCAATTCTATTCCGCCGTTTGTTGAAATCGTCAGGACCGTTGCGTGTCTCCCATGGGATGCGCCGTGTGAATACCTCCGGATGGTCTCCAGCGCGGCGTGTCGGGGCACGGCGTGCGCCGTAAAGCTGTAACCAGGTTCAGGTGACCTCTTCCTTGTCCCCCCCGAAATAGCGCATGAACTGCGCACGCTCGTAAATGGCCGGATTGGAGGCCGCCTCTTGGCTCATCCGGCCGTGAAAATCGTCGAGGCGCTCGAAGCCGTGTTTCTGCATCCAGCTTTTGAGGGCATCGATCATGGTCGCGATATGCCCGGGGCCGTTTTTGTAGAGGCTCGAGGCCGTCTGAACGGCGCGGGCCCCGGCCAAGAGCTGCTTGATGAGGGCCGATCCGCCGTGCACGCCGGTGGAAGCGGCCAGGTCGCAGTCCACCTTTTGGGCCATGATGGCCACCCAGCGCAGCGACAAGGCCAGCTCTCCCGGGTTGCTGAAGACGAAGGATGGTTTGACCTCGAATTTGTCGATATCAATATCCGGACTGAAGAAACGATTGAAAAGCACGATGCCTTTGACGCCCGTCTGCGAAAGGCGCTGGATCATCGGCCCCAGGTTGGAAAAATAATAGCTGATCTTGAGTGACACCGGAATCGACACGGTGGCCAATACCCTTTCGATGATTTTGAAATAGGCGGCCTCCTGTTCGCGGGCCGAGCGTTTGAAATCCGAAGGCAGAAAGAACATGTTCAGCTCGAAGGCATCGGCGCCGGCCGTCTCGAGCCGGCGGGCATATGCGGTCCATTCGTGCGAGTAGAGGCAGTTGATGCTGGCGATGACCGGGATGTCCACCGCCTGTTTGGCTTCCGCGATCAGTTTCACATAGCGGTCGAGTTTCTGGCTTTTGAGATGGAAATCGTAGTAGTCGAACTGGGCCATGTCGACCCCGTCGGCCTCGGCCTCCTTGAGGATATCCTCCTGCTCGAAGTAGATCTCCTCCTCAAAAAGCGATTTAAGTACGACGGCACCAGCGCCGTGCTCCGCCATGGCTTTGATTTTGGCGACCGATCCGGTCAACCCTGAACTGCCCGCGATCAGCGGGGTGTTGAGCTTGAGGCCCAGATAACTTGTACTGATGTCCATGTCACTCTCCTCGGCCGGCCGTTCCGGCCCCATGATTTGGTGGGGGTAAGCGTCCCGACCCTTTGAATGCGATGAAAACCGCTGGCCGGGCCAGAAGCCCGGGGCGCCCGGGCATATATAAAGTTCAGAGTAATTAAACAATAAGGACCGCGGCCCGGGCCGCAAGGCCTGACGCGGCAGGAAAATTCAAACCGCCATGATTTCTTCCGCCAGCGCCATGAAATGCTCGAGCAGGGGTGAGCACCATTTCTCGACATGCCAGATCATGACAACGGATGTCTCCAGAGGATGTCCGCCCCAGTTGAGTTTCGACAAGCTCTCTTCGGCAAGTTCCCTGCGAACGGACACGGCGGGACAGATGGTATAGCCGATTCCCCGCTGCAAACATTTCCGCATGCTGTTGATGCTCGCGAACTCGAGCTTGTGCGACCTTATTTTCCGCGTATCGAGCGACCGCTCGAAGGCCTGGCGATAACTTCAGTCGGTCCTGGGAAACATCACCGTCTGTCCGTGCAAATCATCAGGCATGACTTTTTTCTGCCTGGAGAGCGAATGGGCAGGGCCGGCAACAAGCACCAGACCCTCAGATCGCAGCATACGCACGTTGACCTCTTTCATATGAATCGCATCGGTCAATAGAAAGGCCAGGTCAATGCGCCCGGAATTCAATTCCTCGCGGAGCTGCAGGTCGGAACAGTTGATGAAATTCAACTTCACCCGCGGGTTGTCGCCGTAGAAGCGTTCCACCACTTCAGGCATATACACGCTTGCCAGGGTTTCGGGAATCCGGATTGTAAGCGCCCCTCGGACGTCTTTGGCTCCGGTTACCTCGGAGCGAATTTCGTCCGTCATCTCTTCGATGCGCCGAGCATACTCATACAGTTTGAGCCCTGCATCGGTAATCAAAACACGACGACCGATACGGTCAAAGAGCTTCAGGTCCAATTCCGTCTCCAACGAGCGGATCTGCGCCGATACAGAGGACTGCGCCATAAATAATTGCTCGGCGGCTCTCGAAAAACTTAGATGGTCGGCAACGACACGAAACGTTCTAAGTTGTCGAAATTCCATTGTTTGGCTCCTATCGTCCCATCCGATGGAATGCATCGAAATAAATCGTTTTACACGATTAAATATATGTCTTAATCGTATTTAACGATTAATGCAAGCTAAGAGAGGACCTTATGACTGCGATGACAGAAGCTGCAAAACGGATGGCGGGAGAAAAGGCGGCCGCAAACGGAGTCTAGCACGAGGTGCTGCTCTGCGGGTGTGGGGATCACCCTTCCGGCAATGGGACGGCAGCAGACGGATAAACCCCGAAACACCGCCCTGGCAATCTTTAGGGTATGAGGATCGCCGCCATCTCCGATCCAAACATGACAGCCGGTTCAAACAGGGAGGTACGATCATGGATATGACAATTAGCAGCGATTGGCCTGGAGCGCTACGAAAGTTATCGATCCGCTTCGTCGGGGATCCGGACCGGGGAAAACGGCTGTGCCAGGCGGTGGGTACGTGGGGCTGGAAAATGACGATTGAAACCGCGGGCCGCGCGAACACAAAAAGGGCATGTTGCCGGCCGGATATCGTGATCCTGGACGGCTTTCCCGATTCGGCCGTCGCACGATCAGCATATTACCAATATCAGCAGAAGCAAAAAGTGCCCATGATTGCATTGAACGATTCACCCCACGCCATGCGGTTTTTTCACATCAATGCATTGTCTTTTCTGAGGATCATCGATCGTGATCCCGCATCGGAAACGCTCGTGAGGACGATCGTCGATCTGGTCGCGTCCCATGGGAAAGATCTCCCGCATTTGGCGGGAATGATGGGTTATGAGAAAAACACATATGGCTGCAGGTCGCCGCAACGGTGTGAACTCGAGGCGCAGACCTGCTGCTGACAGGCGTACACGAATACAGGCAAAGCTCGATGCGATGCGTGCGAATCAGGGCAATTCCCGCTTGTGCAAATACCGCCGGGAGCATATGCGCCGCGCGCCGCAAGATAAGCGCTGAAACCCGGCACCCATGGGGTGCCATTGATCGAACCGTTCTGAGAGGAGGTTCCATGTTACCGGATGCCCAGAAAACATCATACGAAGCCTTCTTCGAATCGACCACAGAAAATGGCCAGTTGGATCCGAGAACAACGACCATGATCCAACTGGCGGTGTCCTTTGTCATCGGCTGCTACCCTTGAATGGCGCATTTCTTTGGCGTGGCCAAAGAAAACGATTTGACCGATGACGAGATCGGTGCGGTGCAGGCCATCGCCATGGGGGTTTCGGCGGGTCGCATCCGCGCCCAGTTTCGTCAGGTGCGGAAGAAAATGGGCTATGAATAGATGAACGCACGGCCGATCAGATCACGCGGATATCCCGCCAGCGCCCCTGCCGGTAGCGCCAGAAGGATACCGCGAAAAGCGTCAGCACGTATAGGGTCAGGTTGATCCAGCAGGCATAGAGGCCCCAATCCGTCAGGTTGATGACGGCGGTCAGGGGCAGCACCATCACGAACAGCGTGGCCAGGCCGATGCTCGTCATGATGAAACGCGTATCACCCGCCCCCTTCAGGGCTCCGACGAAAGTGAAGTACAGGGCATCGAAGGCGATAAAGAGCGCCATAATCCGCAGGACCACCACCCCCTGATCCACCAGCTGCAGACGGGTGGCGCTGTCGACGTCCCCCGTGCCGAATAGGGCGAGCAGCTTGTTTGGAAAGAGGAAGAACACCGCTCCCAGCAGCATCGTATAGGTCAGCAGGACATAAATGGTTTGCCGCGTGAAGCGCCGGGCGGCCGCGGGGTCGTCGCGGCCCAGGGCCTGGCCCACGAGAGTCGACAGGCCCATCGAAAATCCGAAGGCCGGCATGAAGGCGATGGACTGGATCGAGAGGGCGATATTGCTCACGGCCAGCTCCGTCTTTCCCAGGCGACCCACCATGAAGACGAAAAACGTGAAGGCCAGCACGTCCAGCGTGAACTGGAGCGCGGCCGGCACGCCCTTGCGGATGATACGCGCGAACAGTTCGGCATCGAAGGCGCGCTGGGATAAAACCCCGCAGCGCCGCTCGTTCCCGCGTTCGAAGATGAGGCCCGCAAAGAGCAAGGCAATCACGGCCCAGGCGCATACCGTGGCAAGGCCCGCACCGCGAATGCCGAGTTCCGGGAATATCCACACGCCGTTGATCAGGGCATAGTCCAGGGGGATGTTGACGGCCATCCCGATGCAGTTGATCAAAAGCACCGGACGGGTCTGACCCCGCCCCGTAAAGAAGCTGGCCAGGCAGGTGCCCAACACGTTGACGCCCCCGCCAAGGCAGAGAATCCGGAAATAGGCACGCTCCAGCGCCTGGACCTCGGGTGGGTGCCCGCCCCACTGGAAAATTTTGGCGGCACCCAGGGAAACACCAGCCAGGGCGGCGGCCGCGAAAAGCGAAAAATAGATTCCCTGCCAGAGGCAGCGTCCGACCTGTCGATGGTCGCCCGCCCCGGTGTACTGGGCCACAAAAACATTGAGATAGCCAGTGATCCCCGTGAAAAGCGTCAACACCAGAAAAGCGGCGATCCCCGCGGGCAGGGCGGCGGCAATTGCCTCCAAGGCGTAATTGGCGAGGAACACCCGGTCGGTGAACTCCATAACCGTAGTCGCGGCCATGGAAAACACCAGGGGCAGGCTGACGTCAAACAACCGCTTAAAGCGCTTCGTTCGATCATTCATGGCATTGGGGCCGTTCGTTGATCCAGCCATAATTCAGGTCTGCGAGCCGTTGATGGCGCCCATTTGTCCCGGCCGCCCGCCTATGGTCCGAGCCAAAGCCGTACGGTAATTGACACGCGTGCCTGGCGCCATACAGACAGAGGGATCCGCTGAATGCGCTGGTCGATTCCGGCCAGCCGGCCGCAAGCGGAGCCTCCAGCCACATAATCGCCTTGAGCGGGCGGTGCCGATGGGAAAGCGTTTATGCTGGGCAACACAAATCCGCCTGCAGAGCCTCGCTGATAGACCCCGAATCATCCGTAAATGGGGTCGGTTCGAAATAGTGGCGATAGCGAGCATCGATGTGGAAGAGCGGCTGATAAACAGGGTCCAAAGGATCGGAAGATCCGACAAACGCCCGCGGTAGAGACTGCCGCGAAGGCCAGTGGCCGTTGCCGGCGTTCATCTGAAGCGTCGAGAGTCTGGGGGCGCTAAGTAGAAAAGCACCGTATTGAGCGAGGGCAAGTTTTTCCAATGAGAGGACATTTCGGTAAAGGCGGTGAAACTTCAGAATATGCTGTAGGATCCTCGTTTTATACCCGCTTAGTGATTTGATTCGGGTCAAGAACTGGACCGCATCCGATATTGCGCTGCGGGGCTTGAGCGTGATCGTGCTGCCGTCTAAATCCCTGAGCCTCAGATTGGGCAGAAACATTTCCTTATCCAGGCACTCGTAGAAAAAGGGCGTTTTCAAAAGGGGTATCGCCAGCGTAATGAATGATGGCAGGGGAATCTCAGGGGTGTCGAGAATAAAATCGAACTCCCGTTCGAGATCTTCCACGGTCCGCGCCGCGAGATCGAAAACGATGCCGTAATGAAAGGGTATATCGGCCCTAAGGCATTTCTGGATCAATTCGATCTGCGGCATAATAACATTCTGCTGCTTACGGAATTTATTCAGGGCCTGGTTATCAAAAGACTCGAGACCACAAAACAATCCGCCGCAACCGCTTTCAAGGGACCGCTCCAGATTCTCGTCATCGAAGAAGAAGTCGCATGTGACTTCAGCACCCCACTGCTTGATAAAGCCGCGCGCGTGGAGGTCAGCCAACATATCGAAACGCTGGGCTGCAAACCGTTTGTTGTTCGTGGCAAAGTTGTTGTCGATGAAATGAATCAGGCTTTTCCGGCCCAGTTTCATAATCTGCAGCCGCACATAATCCAGATCGTATACGCGATATCCGGCGCCCTCGCCGGTCAACGAACAATAGTTACACTTGAAGTAGCAGTTGCGACTGGTCTCCACGTAAGATATCAGCTTCATCCAATAAGCAAGATCATACCGGGGGATCACCCAGCCCCTCTCTACAAAGGTCTCGGACAGGTACTCGCGCCCGAGGACCTCTTCGACGACTTCGCCAAGCTGTTCGATATCGCCCCGACAGCAATATTCGAAAAAATTCTGTGCGTAGTGGTAAAGCGCCCGAATGGCCGCCCCCCCGGCGACGACCACGGCCTTGGGGTTCTTGGTTTTGACGTGAGCGGTAATGTGCAGCATACGGTCAAAGGCGATATTAAGCCCCGTCAGAACAAGCATATCCGGAAAGGCCAACAGTTTCGGATCCACAAGAGGGCCGCTGTACACCTCATCATACAGCCGGATATCACAGTTTTGCGCCGAAAAAATGCCGGCAAGGTAGGCCGGCGTCATGGGTTGCGGGATCTTGAATTTCCGTTTTACGGGAACTCGCTGGGGATCGAAAAAACAGTTGACGATGAGGATTCGCTTCATGTTGCGCCTTAAGACCGCATATCTCTAAGATTTCCCGGAATAGATATTTCTTCAGTAACAGGGATTTACGGTCTTCGAGGCAAGTCAATGGTGTCAACATGGTTGGTGTTTCGACCCCAAATACATACCTGACATATAGGCATAAAAAACCATTCACCCCTTTTAGCATTTTGGGAATGCGCGGTATTTTTTATCATACCGTTTCCACCCCACAATAATTTCAAACGCTGAGATCTATAAATATCTCCCGGGCTAATACAATTGGGGTCGTCGTGTTTCCCCTTGTGTATTTTTTTCTATCTCAATACCCTGGTCATAAACCATCAGTGCTTGAGGTGCGAGCAGCGCCAAGTGAAAACGATCATCGGATTCCCGGGCCCGTATCAGGGCACACCGGGCTTGGCCCCTTCGCCTTTACCGTCATTGAGCCGGCTTTCAAGCTCTTGACGTGTTTTGACAAGTTCAACTCGAGACCCCAAACGTTGTCCTTCCTTCATGGAAAAGTTCCACCACTTCATCGCTCTTTTCTTGTCTCCGGCAAGCCAGTGATAACGGCCGATCAATCGATACGACTCCACTCTGCCAACGGCCGTCCGTCGCCTGAAATGCCTCGTGCTCCACCGTATGAATTTCATGGCTTCGTTTTTTATCTTACCTAAAGCGTCCTGATTGGTAAAAGACGTACCGTTCTCGATTTGGCACAGGCAATATCGCAAACGCGCGTTCAGATATTCGCCATGATAATGGGGCAGTATCGCCTTTGGGCCGACCTTCTGGATCACATTCTCGGATTCACTGATAATCCGGTCGGCCTTCAGGAGATGATTCTGGGAGACCAGAATTTTAATAATTTGAGCATAAAAGTCGATTTTGCGCATTTCCAGGCCCGATTTCTCGGCGAGCGCAATGCCCTCTTCGCCAAAAGCCATGGCTTGAGACAGCTTGTATTCACTGACGGCCATTTTCGAAGAAAGGTGAAGGATGTCAAGCCGGGCCAAAATAAAATTATAGCGGATTTCGATATCGCGAATCATTTCGATTATTTTGTCAACTTCATTGAATTCACCACGCTCAAATTTAGCGTACCCATGCCAGACCAGATAACCGCATGTCGAGGCGACTTCTCCGACCTGCAGCGCATTTTCCACGAAATCCTCATCGAGGGAAAGGTGCCACACGCCGGTCAGGCAGTTTAATATGCTTTCCGAGAATTTATAAAAAGTGTTGGGCACCTCCACGTTCTCACCTTCGTCCTTAAATATTCCTTCGACGTATGCGAGTAATTTCCGACTTAGTCGAAAAGAAAATCCGGTTATCGCAAACAGCGCACTTGTACCGACCAGCACATCAATGTACACAGGCGCCCGTTTGAGATCGAATCTGAAGGCCTGGGGGACATTGCGGACGTTGTCTAAAAAAACGCGATTGATATCGACGTAGGCCAACGATCGCGCCAGTTTGAAACGCAACTTCATTATCCGATTGTCAATTTCGCGCGGGATCTTTTTTTCGGCTAAATGTGGAAGATGGAGGGACATGATAATGCGTGCAAGATTATAGGCCAGCTCGGCTCCCAAAAAGATCGAACTGGATCGTATCTTTACACCGTAGCTTCGAAGCGACCTTTCAAAGTAATTGACCGCCTCTACAAAGTTGCCTTTGTTGAAGAAGGCGATTCCGATATTTTCCTCCAGCCCCGCAATTTTTTTTATGTCCAGATCACTTTCTCTTTTCTTGATATACAGCTCCAGCGCGGTCTTGTAATAATTTAACGCTTCGCTCGAGGCCGAAATATTCATCGCCTCGTTGCCAGCCTTCAACATGTATTCCTCGGCTTTGCTGAAATCTTCGCCTTGGTTGAAGTGGTATGAAAGGACCCCATAAAACTCCTGCAGTTTGCCTTTGAATAATTTCTCGATGGATCTCGCCACTTTCAAGTGCAGATCTTTTCTTCTTTGTGGAAGCATTGACATGTAGACAGCTTCCTGCGCTAAGCCGTGCTTGAAAAAGTACTCGACCTCGCCCCCTTGATTATATTCACTGATAAGCTGCACTTCTTTCAAGTAGGCAAGTTGTCCATCAATCGTTTCGATCCCTGCCGCAACATCCCTCACAATTCTGTAAAGGAAGCGCCGGCCGATAACTGAGGCAATCCGTATAAGATCACGCGTCGTCTCTTCCAGTTGATCAATACGCGTCATCAGAACATCCGTGATGGTGTGCGGAATAATGACTGAAGCGATTGTCGGCGAAACTCTGAACTGTCCATCCTTAATGAGCAAAGCCTTTTCATCAATCAAGGCGCGCACGATTTCTTCGATGAAATAAGGGTTGCCCCCGGCACGACTGACGATTTGATCCACCAGGGTCTTATTGAGGACGACACTCCTGAGGATGCTTTTGACTAAGGATTCACTTTTTTGCTGTCCCAGCGGCTCCAGTTTGATTTCGACATGGTAGATCGCGCGCTGGTCTTTCAGGCTCTCAACTATCCGCTCACCCGTGTCGGAATAACCCGCGCGAAACACATTGACAAATAGGATTCGGTGGCTTTTTGACAATCCGAACAACGATTCCAGCAATGTGATCGTACTCTCATCCGACCAGTGCAAATCCTCGATGAAAATAACGAGGGGCTTAAGTTCAGAAGCCCTGACAAACAATTCGCGCAGGTTTTTTAAAATCAATTTCTCCAGGGATTCGCCTTCGATCCCGTCAAGACGCTTGGCATACCTGCCAAACAACCTTATGCCCAGCAGGGCCGCCACAAAGGGCAGCCGCATGTCAGTCTCATCCGGATAGAGACTTTGGATCGCCGTTTTGAGTTTCTTGAAAGCAATCGTTTCATCATCATTTTGCTTGATCCCAAGCCATTCCCTGAGGAGCTCGATAATCGGGTGGAAGCTTAAATTCTTCCCTATCGATATCGCGCGCCCCTCCAGGGCCGTCACCCTTCCCATCGCCTCGCGGTTTTTTAGCTCGGCCACGAGGCGAGATTTGCCAATACCTGCTTCGCCGATGATGTTGACGACCGACCCGCTCCCATTGACGACCTTTATCAATTGAAGCTCTAATCGATCCAACTCTTTGTGCCGCCCGATCATCTTGGCGCCGATCATGCGCTTCGCACCCAGGCGCGATCGGAAAATGTTCTGCTTGGCCGACAATACCTTGTAGACCGTAACCGAATCGCCCCGGCCTTTAATAAATTTGCGTCCCACGGTTTCAAAGTAAAACTGATTCTTGGTCTGCCTGTAGGTCTCCTCGGTTAAATAAGTCGAACCGGGCTCGGCCATTTTTTCCAGTCTTGAAGCCAGATTTACCGTATCGCCGACGGCTTTGAATTCGACCTTTAAATCGTTGCCCAAAGTCCCCACCACCACCAGTCCGGTATGAATGCCGACCCGCATGCGGACATGGCCGACTTCAGGATGTTGTCGACTGAACGCTTGCATTTCCCCGTGAATTTCAATCGAAGCCCGCAGGGCGCGCTGCGGTGCATCCTCCATGGCGATGGGGGCGCCAAACAGCGCCATGATGCCGTCACCCGTCATTTCATTTACGGTGCCCTCGAATCGGTGCACGCTTTGGATCAGGACTTCATAAATTTGGTCCATGACCCGATAGGCCTTTTCCGAATCGAGCCGATCGACCAGGTTGGTAAACCCTTCCATGTCACAAAATAAAACCGTAACAAACCGACGCTCCCCCTCGAGTTTGCTCTTCTGGCTTATTATTTTTCTCGGTATCCCCTGAGGAAGGTAGCGTTGCAGCTTTTCGATCTTCTCATCCAAAGAGCCGGGCGCAAGACTGGAGGAGGACGAAGCGTGCAATCTGCAGCCGCAATGATTGCAGAAGTTGTCCGTCCTTGGTTTTTCAGATCCGCATTCCGGACACTTCATGACAAAAACTCCGCAAACGGACTTGTGCGAGCGCCATCGTTGGAAATAGAAATCTTTTTGGCTTCAAAAACCCAATGCGGCCACCGCGTTTTACCGAACGCGAGAACAAGCAGGCCTTTCGGCGTCTTGGAACCCGTTTGCCCTAGACAGGGGGGCGTCGATGCGAAACATCGGGGGGCAACGCCGACTCCGGCCAAACCGATAGCTCATAAGAACCGGTGCCCTGGGTTGTTGCAATCCAACTTCGGTTGCTTTGGCGTGCTCATTGACGGTCCTCGGCAACGTGCGCGCTGAAAGCTTAAACCATCAAAACGAATCGTTTTGTCCAGATGTCAAACCTGCGTGTGATTATAGATACCCCTAAATGGCGTAAACAGCCAATAGCTAAAAAAAATTTTTAGAATATGGGGTCAAAGGCTGTCAATATTGGATTACGCAGGATAACGGCATCGGTCGGCGCCCCCCGGCCTTGGACTGAGGCTTACCAAGAGGGTATTCCATTAGGAGATGGCTGGCATACGCCGGCATATCCCACCAATCACCCCACCGCCCGGAATACACCGTTGACATCGCTCGTTACCGTTACCGGCAGCATCCGGCGCGACGCGACGGGCAAGGCCGCCTGGGTTTCGAGATTGGCCGTCTCTCGATCCGATCCCGATGGCGCCCAGATCGAATGGCAGGCAGAAAATGTAAAGCCCGGCGTTTCAATCGCCGGCCTGCCCCAAGCCGGATTCGGCTCCAGGCAGGGCCGCCATCAGTCTCAAATCGCCAGGCGCGCCGCGGCCACGTTGCAAGGTTACATTGGATCGAGTGCTTATGTAGAAGCGCACGCCGCCATCGATGAATGGGCCCTATACCTTCTGCTTCTCTGTCGGCAGGAGCAGGCAGGTTAGCAGGCAAAGCCCCGCGGCCACGGTCACCGTCACAAATATGTCGTTAACCCCTTCCTGGACGGCCGACTGCACCAGGCGGCGCAGGGTATCGGGCAAGGCGGCCTGTACTTCCGGCCGCAACAGGCTTTCGATCGTTGTGCTTTCGCCCTCGGCGAGGCTGGACGGCCATCGCCACTGTTCACCGGAAGTCTGCAGCGCGTCCGTCAACCGGGCCAAACGCGGGGTAAAAAAACTGCCGCCGACACCCACCCCCACGGCTCCGCCCAGGGTGCGGGCAAACTGGTTGGAAGACGTGGCCACCCCCAGGTCCTGCGGCGCAACGCAGGACTGAACCACCATAAGGGTGGAGAGCGACACCCACCCCATACCGATCCCAATCAGGACAAAGACGATAAACAGAAAGACGGGTGCGGTCGCCGGCCCCAGGGTCAGGGTCATGACACTCCCCGCCAGAAGCACAACCGCACCGGCAATTGCGGTGGCCTTGCGCCCGACACGGTCGATGAACTGCCCCAGGGCGATGGAACCAAGCGACCATCCCAGGCTGAGCGCCAGCATGGCCAGGCCGACCTCCATGGGCGTGCGCCCCTGAACGCCCTGGATGAAAAGGGGCGCAAAGGCGAACATGGAAAAGATGGCAAAACTGCTCAGGAACACGGCCGCATTGCCAGTGCTGAAACCGCGGCGGCGAAAGAAGGCGATGGACAGGATCGGGTCCTGCGCCCGCTGCTCGATCACGATGAAGGCGCCTGTGCTGGCCGCCGACAGGAGCAACAAGCCCAGGATCGGCGCCGAGAGCCAGGCAAAACCGCGCCCGCCGAACAAGAAGGCGAAGAGAAAGGTCAGGATAGCCGTGGTAAGGGTGGCCACGCCGGCCCAGTCAAGCGAGACGTCGTCTCTGCGGGAGCGCAACTCGACAAGGCAAAACCCGATGACCCCGGAGGCGGCCAGA
>JAAUYD010098829.1_pt1 | contig 35666 bp, 29 predicted proteins | sample 7278101 | NCBI WGS metagenome assembly JAAUYD01 (sample SAMN14350128, study PRJNA611818) | marine sediment metagenome | isolation source: surface marine sediment (0.6m) | place: French Polynesia: Moorea | collected 2018-08
ACTTAAATATTTTGTGCCTTTTGTGTTTTCTGTGGTTCACATTATTAAACAATTTTACTTACTGAGGTATCACGCATGGAAGATGTCGTATTGATTCAACTGCTCGGCTCCGCCGGCTTTGGGGCCATCATCGGCTGGTATGTTTACTTCATCAACCGCTACCGCAAAGGAGACGTGCAGTTTAGCGACCTGGCCACGGTGATCGGGATCATCGGCGGCGGGGCGATTCTGGCCCTCTTCCCGGCCGGGTCGATTCTGTTTGGAGCATATGGGATCGGTCTGTTTATCGGCTTTTTTGGATACTTCCTCGTGCTGGTGGTGTGGATTCGCATCTCTCCCAATTTTACCGTCGACTGGTTCCTCGACGGCCGACGCAAACGGCTGGCCGAAGACGAGATGATATCTGAAACTCAGCGGCCGCTGGCCATGATCCGGCGAGCGGTTGACACGCCAACCGATACGCCGGAAGAAATCGACTAGAAATTTCACCGCAGAGATCACCGAGAACAATTCCTCTCACCTTAAACAAACTCCGCGTCCTCTGTGCCCTCTGCGGTGATTTTTACTATCATACCGAACCCCACACGCCATGACGCTCCCCAATTCCCACAACCAATTCCTGGCCGACTGGATCGCCGACAACCTCACCGCCACGGATCTGGCTGCCCTGTGTAGCCGCTTTAACCTCGATTTGGCTGCCCTCAGCGGCCTCACCCGTCAGGATACGGCCGAGCAAATCGTGACTGAATTAAGAAAACGCAGCGGCGACTTAGCAGCGTTTCTAAATGAAATTGATCCCCTATTTGCCCTGCCGGGAACCCTCAACACAGCGCCCCCACCAGAAAAACGGACCGCTCAACCCACGCGCATCGTCAACACCGGCTTTGCCGATCAGCTCAACCCGGCCGTTCCCGCCCGGGCCAATCGGGCGCTCGACAGCGGCAGACGCTACTTCTTCTGGGTCGAAATTGGGGAGCCGGCCGCTGGAGCGATCGACGTGCGGCCCAGCGAGCTTAACGTAGCCAATTTACCGGCCGACGCAGAATTAACCATCGCCCTATTTGGCTTCCCCAACGAGCTTGAGCTATTAGCCGGGCAGGACATCGGTCGGATGCGCCTCCAGCCGGACGGCACCGTATCGGTCTCTCAACCGGCCGTCAGCCCGGCCGGAATCACCGCTGAGATGGCCCAAAAACGGCTTTTCTTCCCGGTGCAAACCCCGGCCGCGGCCGGCACCTACCGCCTGCGCTGCCACATTTACTATCAACAGCTGCTGCTGCAATCACACCTAGTCACCGCGCAAGTTGAGGAGCAGCCCCGGCTGGGTCCGGAACAACGGCTGTTGACCATCATGGATTACGCGCTGTCTAAAAGCCTGGCCAAAGAGCAGCTGCGGGCAATTCGGCCGCACAAGCTGAGCGTGTTGCTCAACGGCAACGACGACAGCACCCACGGTTTTCGCTTTTTGGGGGAGGGGGATTTCAAAAACGAGGCGGCCATTGATGGGGATACGCTGCAAAATTTAATTGAGCTGGCCCGTGGAGCGCTGCGCATGGCGGCGTGGGGCAGCGAGGAGCCGTTCGATCCGGGTGGGGACCACACGCTTTATCGCTACGATGGTCCACCTGACTTGGGAAGACTCAAAATCGACCTGCTGCGCCTGGCGATTCGCGGCTATCGCTTTTACGACGCCCTGATCAACCAGCTGGCGGGGGGCAGCCGGGCTGCCGAAACGCTGGCCGACACGATGCGCCGGCCGGGGTTTATCCAGCTGGCCAGCAAAGCCTCTTCCCGTCTCGTGGTGCCGTTGTCTACCATGTACGATCATCCCCTCTTCACCTCGCTTACCGCCAGCGAAATTAAATTGTGCCCCACCTTTTTGTCATGTTTGGCCGATGGGCAACCGCTGATTGAATGCCCCTGCTTCTTGGGAGATTGCCCTTCTTATGGGGAAGATGATGTGGTTTGCCCCAGCGGCTTTTGGGGGTTCCGGCACGCTTTAGGCCATCCGCTGACCATTCAGAACGGCCCCGAAGCCCCCACTTCACTGCCAGCGGGGTCCGGCCTGGAGATCGCCATGGCTGTTTCCACCGATCCCAACTTTGTGGGTCGAAGCGCCCATGAAGCGGTCGTGCGTCGCTTCGGCTCGCACTTCCACTATGCGAATGAACGACCGGAAACGATCGACCTCATGAAAAAAACCAGCCCGCACCTCCTTTATTTCTTTTGTCACGGCCGCCTGGCCGCTGATGTGCCTTCGATTGAGGTCGGGCCACCCCGGACCAGAGGGATATCGCGGGACGTGCTGCGCGCCAAACGCATTCGCTGGGAAAAAGAGGTACGGCCGCTGGTGTTTTTAAACGGCTGTCACACCGCAGCGCTGTCCCCTCACAAGGCGTTTGATTTGGTGAGCGGGTTTATTGAGCAATCTGAAGCGGCCGGAGTCATTGGCACCGAAATCACCAGCTTTGTGCCGCTGGCCAAAACGTTCGCCGAAGATTTTTTCAAGCACTTCCTGGTGGAAAAACGGCCGGTTGGCGAAGCGATACGGCTGGCCCGCCTGACGCTTTTGGAGCAAGGCAATCCCCTGGGGTTGATCTACATTCCCTTTGTCATTCCGTCCTTAGCAATTAGCGAATAGCCTTTAGCCATTAGCAATTGGCTGGTTTTCCCACAAACCGGCCGCAACTTTTTGCATCGTCAAGGCGATCGTTGATTGAGCGGCGGTCAGGCAGACAGGCACTCCTTGAATCACGGCCTGCTGCTGGTTGGGGTCAAAGGTAATGTGATAATTTAAGCGGGTACTGATCTGGCGCTCAACCGAGGTGCGGGATATTTGCGGTTCAGAAACACCCTGATTGAGAACGTAACTCATTTCGTGCAGACCGATGTTGGTTGATCGCAGCGCTTTTTCCAGGCGCAAGGCGGTTTGAACGGAAATTTGATTGGGGGCGATGACGTGATAGGCCATGTTCGCCATGCGTAAGGCCGCTCGCGCCGCATCATTGAGCACGGCCGGTAAATCGACGACGATAAACATCATATGCTCCCGCAGCAGACCGAGAAGACGTTCGGCCTGAGTCGAGGAGGGAAAAGAAGGGGACATGGGATCCTGAGGGGCCGCCAAAATGTTCAAACCGGACTCATGAAGGGTCATTTGTGAATAAACCGCTTGCCAGTTGAGCGGTTTGGCGTTTAGGATATTCGCCCAGCTTTTCTGAGTTTGCGGTTTGAAATGCATCGCCGCCTGGCCGCCTGAAGTGGTGAAATCAACCAAACAAATTTCACCTTTGGTCGTGGCCCGCAGCTGAGCCGCCAAATTAATGGCGAATGTCGTGCGGCCGACCCCACCGGTCAAACCGTAAACGGCCAGAATATTGGGCTGAACAGATAGGGCGTTGGCCGACCGCCTTTTGCTTAAAAGGCGATCCACCCGGCTTAAAAGTTCCTGTGAGGTAACCGGCTTGCTCAAATAATCATCTGCCCCACCCTGCATGGCGGTTTGCCGATCCTCTTCCTGCGCGCGGGCGGTCAAAATCATGACCGGCAAATTTTTCGTATTTTCATGGGTGCGCAGCGAACGGCATAAATCATGACCGCTCATCCCCGGCATCATGACGTCGATAATGGTCATGTCGGGAGGTTCATCGGTCATCGCTTCTAGCGCTTCAATTGGATTGTTAACCAGCGTGGCCATATGTCCGCCACGCTCCAACATTAATCCAACCATCCGCAACAGTTGTTCGTCGTCATCAACTACATAAATATGAGCCACCGAGGTTCGCTCCTAAACTTTGTTTTTGTAGATTCCCCAGCCGGGCCGGAAAATCGTCGGGGATGTTTGTTTTGAGCTGTACATTTACCGGGATTATTTTAACGCCTGTAATTCTAAAGTATATCAAATAGAAGCGGGCTTGACTGGTCACTTTTCACTGAATTTCGTGATTTGGCTCTCCGGCCGGCTGGATCACAACCCGCTGGTTAAGATCGCCATCCCATCGCCGGCGCGATGACGAAAGCGGCGCCTCCAGTAAATGAGTAATTTTCTGTAGGGCACCCGGATCATATTGATAATAATCGCACTGATCGCAAACCAGGGCTTTGGTGTGTGGGGCGACCAGCACCCGGCCGCCATCGTGCAGCAAAAAAAGGCGGTTTTGAGTTGACAAGCGCCCCATGTAGCAGTGAGGACAAACTCTCGTCATATTTTTCTCCAGCCAAACGCGAAATTTGGCTCTGTTGATGATTTAAGGTGAGGCAGCACTGACCGTACTGCTGGGCACATAAGGGTGAGAAACATGGGGCACCAGCTGCCATTCCGGGACCGGCCAATAAACAATCCACGCTTTGCCGATGATATCCTCCTGGGGAAGATAAGACCAGCTGCGCGAGTCGCTGGAACTAAGACGATTGTCCCCCATTACAAAATAGCTATCCGGCGGGATGGTCCAGGTTTGATTATTGGTCGGTGGGTCTTTGATATAAGGCTCATTTAATTCCACCCCATTGACCTTAACCCGGCCGTTGTTTATTTCCACGGTGTCCCCGGGCAGGCCGATAATTCGCTTGATAAAATCTCGGCTGCGATCGTTGGGAAAATGCAGCACAATAATATCGCCGCGCTGCGGCTCATCCAGAAAATAGGCTAACTTATTGATAATCAGGTACTGCCCTTCCTCCATGGTCGGCAGCATACTTGACCCTTCGATCCGAAAATTTTGCGTGGCTGATTTAACCAGCCAGATCACAAAAAATGTAAAGAGAAGCGTCTCTAAAATTTCGCGCACAAAAACAGATGACGGTGGGCCAGCGGATGAAGACTTTACCGGTGCGCTTGACTCAGGATACGCCTGAGGTTGGATGGGTTCAGATGAATATTCTGGAGAGGTCATACAGCATCCCAATGGAATATGAGGCATTATAATAGAGCGCTATGGCCGTCGCAAGGGGTGTAGGAGTATTCACCTATTTTCTAATATAGACTACAGACAACAGACTTCAGATTAACCTCACTGTGGTCTGTCGTCTGATGTCTGTAGTCCTTTGATCAACAAGGCGTAGGTTAGACGTTCAGGATTTTATGGTATTCTGTGGTCATGAGCAGAGCAAGTTATGAACAACATCCTTCATCTGTGGTTGAAAGTCCGATAGTCCGGCCACAGTCAGATCGGCCCATCAAACGATTAATTCGCCTGATTTTAGGATTGGTCGCTCTGATATCTTTCGCATTTGCGGGGATCATATTGGGTATATTTCTCTTCTTTGGGTGGCAATGGCGCGCTGAAGGAAAAATATTGCCGGGAATCCACGCCATGGGCGTGCACCTGGGTGGATTAACCACGGCAGAAGCGGCCGCGCAGCTAACCGCTCAGTGGGAGCAGCAGCCGGTGGTGCTGGTGGCGCCCAACCACACGGCCCAGGCCGCCCCATCTGAAATCGGCCTGCTGCTCTACAGCGATTCGACGGCCGCTCAGGCCGCCGCCTGGACCGGCTCAAATGATCTGGCCCGAACAGCTGAATTTCTTTTTAACGGGGGACAAATCAAACCCCTGACCGGGTTTGATCGGGCAGCGGCGGAAGAATATTTATCGAAAACAGCCGCGGATCTGAGCTTAGCCCCGCTCGATGCCGGTATTGCCTGGGAAAACGGCCGGGTTGTCGAAACCCCTTCCGCCCCCGGAGAAACCATCAACATTGCGGCCACGCTAGACGAGTGGACGCTCACAGCGGCCGTTTATCAACCGGGCCAATCGTTTAATTTGCTCATGAAACCGCTCGAACCGGCAATTCCAACAACGGCCGATCTGGTTGATTCGCTAAACAGCCGCCTGGTCGACCCGCTCCACATCACCCTGTTTGATCCCATTACCGGCGTCAAAACCACCGTCCCCTTAACGGCGGAAATGTGGGTCAGCTGGCTGACCCCTCAAAAAACGGCTGAGCAGACAATTGAATGGCAGGTCGATGATCGGGCGATTGAGGCGATCATCGGAACCCTCGCAGCTCAGAACGGCCTTGCCGACTATCAATATCTCGATTCGGGATCGGCCGTACCCGGTATACGCCAGCTGGTGCTGGCGCACCTGGCCAATGAAACAGCCGCACCGCTGACGCTGCGTATCTTTTATGGGGAACGATTCCACACGGTTCAGGCCGGCGAGACGATCGCCAGCATCGCCCGTTTGTACGGTTTTCCCTATCCGTGGGTGCAAGAGGTTAATCCCGGCATTTCTACCCTGGCGGTGGGGCAGCAAATTGTGATTCCCTCACCCGATCGCCTTTTGCCGCTGCCCATTGTCGAACACAAACGCATTGAAATTAGCATTGCCGAACAGCGCCTGTGGGCTTATGAAAATGACACCCTGATTTGGGATTGGACAATTAGCACCGGCATCGCTGAAAGTCCAACTTCTCCCGGCGTCTTCCAGGTGCAATCTCATCAGGAAAGTGCGTACGCCGGCAATTGGGATTTGCACATGCCCAATTTTATGGGGATTTATCAACCGGTTCCCAACAACAGCTTCATGAACGGCTTTCACGGGTTTCCCACGAGAGATGGCAGTCAGCTGTTGTGGACCAACAGCTTAGGCACACCGGTCACTTATGGATGTATTTTGGTCGATAATGCGGTTGTGGGTGACTTGTACAGCTGGGCTGAAGAAGGGGTCGTGGTAGCGATTAGGGAGTAGGTTTTGGGTGTTAGGTGATGGGTGTTGGGGGAGCAGTTCAATTTTGGGTGGAAATTGAACTGCTATTAAGCTTCCATCAGAGGTCTGGTAGCCAGATAAGACGTAATCATGGCCGTTATATTTTCAAAGGGGACGTCTTTGCTGACCAATTCATCGGCCCCGGCCGCCTGCGACGCTTTCCGATTTTCCACGCTATCATTGGCCGTATACATGATAATCTTGGTCAGCGAAGCCTGGCCTTCGCTGTCGCGAATTTGTTTGCAAACTTCAAGACCGTTTAAGTCAGGCATCATAACGTCAAGCAAAATCAAATGAGGTTTATCCTCATGATAAAGCTCGAGCGCCTGCAAACCTCCGTTTGCGGTGCGCACCTGATAACCATTCATTTCTAGGACGAGCTGATACAAATGTACCAAATCCGGCTCGTCATCGACGACAAGAATTTTCTTCGACATAGGCGATATATTCCATCATTTTTTATTACAAAGACTATGTTGATTTTAGGGAATTCGGCAGGAGTTTGGTATAGGTCTATGGTTTATGATTTGCTCATTTTTTAGTTGTTTAGTACCAAACCCCGGTAAACGTTCACGGTCTTTTCACCGACCATTTTCCAGGTAAATTTACCGGCATGAACCAGCCCTTTCTCCCTCAGCAGACTCTGCTCATCCGGCCGATTGAGAATCGCCTGAAGCGTCTGAGCGATATCTTCAACCACCAGCGGGTTAAAGTAGACGGCGGCCGCTCCACCAACTTCCGGCAGGCTGGAGGCGTATGAGCATACAACCGGTGTGCCGCAGGCCATCGCTTCTATAACCGGCAGCCCAAACCCCTCGTAAAGGCTGGGAAAAACAAATAGTTCGGCCGCGCTGTACAGGGCCGGTAAGAAGTCATCCGATACGCGCCCTAAGAAGTAAATTCTGTCTGATAAGCCGGTCTGATTGACCAAATCACGCGCCTCAGGATACCGCTCATCCCAAGCCCCAGCGATGATTAGCCGGGCGTCGCTCTTGACCTGGGCCCAGGCCTCAACCAATCTCACCAGATTTTTGTGGGGCTTGTTGATTCCCAGATAAAGGACATAGCGCCGCGGTAAATTGAACCGCCGGCGCACTTCTTCTTCTGCGGCCGGATCGGCCGGCCGAAATCGCGGATCGGCCGCGAGAGGGATCACGGTCACCGGTTTGCGCCGATCGTCATAAAGGGCCACAGCATCCTTGCGCGTGGCTTCAGAAATAGCGATCACGTGATTGGCTCGCTGCCAGGCGATGCGATGCATCATGGCAAACCACCGCCGGGCTTGCATGCCTACCGCATCAGGGTACCGTTGAGGGATAAAATCATAGCAGGTGAGGACAACCGGCTGGCGATTTCGCCACGGCATCATGTAATATGGCGCATGATAAAGATCGGCCTGAATTTTCCGCAGCAGGCGAGGGATCGCCCAGTGTTGACGGGGAGAAAAATGAGAGAGCGAGGTCTCAATTGCGGTAACCTGGGCATGGTCGAGGGGGAGGGGCCAGCGCTCGTGTGATTCGGGGGCGATCAAAAGCGTCAACCGTTCCTGGGGCGAGAGCAAATCAGCCATCGCGGTGGCTAAATTGCTGACATACCGGCCGATCCCGGGGAATTTTGCCGTAGCAGCACGACAATCAAATACATACACCATAATTCGAATAAATCATATCCTTTTGCGGACGTCAAGCCAGTTAAAATTATTAGGGTCAAAACGATAGCGGGTTATTTCCTGCACAATTTCCAATCATGAATGATTTAAGAGCTGTTGATATATTTCCCCCATTTCCCGAGCGGTATTGTCCCAGGTAAAACGCCTGGCCTGAAGCAAGCCAAGTTCAATTTGACTGGTCCGGTCATGATGAGGTGAGGTCACTTTTATAAGGCCCTCTCGAATACTCTCAACCGAATGTGGATCAATCCAAATTGCCCCTTCACCGGCCAGTTCCGGAAGGCTGGAAATCCGCGAACAAACGACAGGGGTGCCGCAAGCCATCGCCTCGAGAACCGGAAAACCAAATCCTTCATAAAGGGAGGGAAAAATAAAAGCCTCTGCCAGGCTGTATAGCGTGGGAAGATCCTCGTCGGCGATAAAACCGGGAAATGAAACGCTGTCCCCGAGAGACAACCGCTCGACAACGGCATCCACTTCTGAATCCCGCCACCCTCTTTTTCCAGCAACAACCAGGTTTACGTCGGTTAAACGAGCCTGATGATAGGCGGACAGGAGTGCGGGGACGTTTTTACGGGGTTCAATGGTGCCCACAAACAGGAGAAAGCGCGCCGGTAGCTTATAAATTTTTCGCACTCTTTCTAATTCTGATGCCTGTGTAACCGGCCGAAAGCGAGATTCAACGCCGAGGTAAACAACGGCCGTTTTTTGCGGTGAAATATCTGGGAATCGGGCATGGAGTGCTTTTAGCGTGCTTTCAGAATCACAGGTAATAAAAGAGGCGTGGCGCAAAAAATAGGGCCACATGAGCCGGCTGTAAAGGCGGTTAAGAGACGAATGGGTTTCCTGGTGTGAAAAGGGGGTCAAGTCATGCAGCGTAAACACCGTCTGACAGGAAGGCAAATACGGCAGAAGATGATCGGTGGCGTGGAATAGAGAGGCGTTTGGAAATAATTTATCTTGAGAGCGGCGCAAATAGGTGGCGATCATTACGGCCGCTCGCCACCGCTTATCCCCCCAGCTCAAAGCCTGTGGATTGGATGACCAGCCAGATTGTACGGTGAGCGGAATTTCGTTTGAGCGATTGTAAAAAGGGGTTAATTTCTCATTCCAGGAGGTATTCTGTAAAGCGCGGAAAAGCTGCCCGGCCATGCGGCCAATGCCCGCTCGCTGATGCACCGCTGGTGAAATATCGTAGTAAATCATTGATTGATGGTGACGGCTTGCTGCACCCGCCACAAATGGAGAGGGCGGCCGCGATTGGTCGTTTCATTCAGAGCCATGACCGGCTCGGCGCGTTCGCGAAAAGAGGCAAAATCCTCGTACGCCATCCCAAATCGATCCCCGAATAATGGCTGCCACTCCGTTTCAGTTAAATCCAGAACGCCTAAGAAATAAACATCCCCTCCGGCGGCAGTTGTGTTCTGCATCTCGTCTTCAAATTTGGCTGCCACCACAGTCGACTGCCCTGGATTGGCAAGAGCTAAATGGGCAAATCCCACCCATTCCCGATCGGTAAAATGCTCAAAATACACCGCTGTTGGTCCCCACCCGTCGGTGATCACTAAATCTTCAGATTTGACGTGAACCTCGGCAATCTCCTGGGCATCCTCCAGGGAATCATTTGGGCCAAACCGAGATGGCCACAATCCGGTTGTCAAATTCAGCATCACAACCAGAATGCACAGAATAATCGCGGCCGTCCAGCCAACTTTTTGATACGAGGTGGCTATTCCCGATAATTCATCTAAAAGCAGCGCCAGGAAAAATATGATGGCTATCAGCGGGGGAATCCATAATTTATCGTACGCAGGAATCCAGTAAATTAAAAACAGGAAGTGAGGCAAAAACCACAGCCCCAGCACGGCCGCCAGTTGGCGCTTCTCCCGCCGCTGAAACAGCCTTCCCTGTCCCCGCCAAACGGCGGTCAAGAGCAATAAAAAAAGACCGTACTGCACCCCCATCAATCCAAGGTTAATCCCATCAGGGAATATCTGGCCCTGACGTAGTCCGGCAAGCATGATCGTTAATCCTTGAAAATCATAAAGCCCGATCCAGGCGGTTACCCAGCCAGCTACGGCACCGGCAATATGTTTGGGGTCAAAATATCCGTACGCGTAAGGGGATTCGGTGGCCAAACTTATCCTGATCGCTTCAGATATCGACTCCGCCTCTCCAAGCAGGATAAAAGCGACCGGATAAATGACCCCCAAAATACCAAAAGTGATGGCTCCAAACCCCACTATCTTTCCCAGACCTCTATTATGCTCAGAATCACTGCGCAGCCACACCAATGCCGCCAAGCCCAGACCGGAAAACAGGGAGGCCTGATAAATTGCGGTTGCCAGGGCCAACGATAAGGCCGCCCCAGCGATGCGAGCCCACCCTGGTGGTTCTGGGGAGGATAATAACCAGAAGGGGAGTAAAATCAACGGAATTGACGGCATCACCTCAACCATGTCGGTGGCGCTGGGCCAGAACGCGCTGGCGAATATCAGCGAGATTACAGCCAGCAAAATGGAACGGGTTGTGACCCCCCATTTTTGCAGGATCGCTACCCCTAAACCAACGGCCCATCCGGCAAAGATGGCGTTCATCATCTGTATGGCTGTAACCAAAAAAGTGGTCGGCAGCAGCTGACCAATCAGCTGAAACCACAACCAACCAACCAGAGGAAATAAAAGGTGATTGGTGCCCCCGGGTTCAGGTGGCCAGCTGCCGGTAATAGCCGCCAGGTGACGCAGACCGTCCCCGGCATATTGATGAGTTAGAAAAAACGCATACAGCCCCGCGCTGCACAACCCGATGAGCCAGGGCATGATCTTAATAATCGATGATTTTGAGGAAAGCGAGATGGTCATATTATGATCCAAGCGAGGTAAATAAGTTAATGGTCTGAGAAGCGATCGTTGTCCAGTCAAAGACAGCTGCACTTTGAGCGGCCTGTTCAGCCAGCTGATGGCGTTCGACCTCATTGGCCAAGAGGCGATCAACAGCCTTAGCCAGGGCGGACGCGTCTTGAGGGGGAACCACCACAACTCCGGCCGCGGGGCTGAGATCTCCCGTGCTAATGATCGGGCGGCCGTGAGCAAGGGCGTTGAGTAAGGTTGTTCGCCGCAGGGAAGCCCCATCGTCATACGGTAACACCACCACGTCCACCAGGTGCAAATATTGAGATAATTTTTCGGCCGTCAAATAGCCGGTCCAATGAATTCGATCGCGATAAGCGCTGGCTTCAATTTGCTGGCGAATGGCTTCATGGTAAGCGCGGTAGTTGGGATGGGCCGGCTGATCATCTGCCGCCAGCCACAAATGAACGGCCGGCAGGCGATCAGCGATCGCGTCAAAAGCGGTCAGCAAATATTCAAACCCTTTGCCCGGACTCACAAACCCAAAAGTGAGCAGGTGAACATGCTGCTCGGTCAGCCCGATCTCCTGGCGAATATCAGCTTTATCCAGAGGGTCGATAGCTGCTGGCTCAAGCGTTGGTCCAAGAGCGATGTGGGTAAGACGCGGGGCCAGGCGAGGCCAATCGCTGGCCAATTGGGTCAGGTTTTGACGTTCTGGAACGATGATGTGATTTGCCGAACGGGCCATCAGGGCGATTCGGAATCGACCAAGGCGCGTAAAGCTGCTGTACTCGTGAATGGTTAACGCCAGAGGGGCCAAGCGACGCATTCGCCACAGCCAAGGTAACCCATCAACGGCCGAAAAGCGGCCAAATTCCTGTGAAGGATAATGTAAATTTACAATATCCGGTTTTTCTCGATCTAGAACCTTTAGCAAACCACCCAATCGACCGGGGCGCCAATCATCCATAATCGGCCGTACGTCAACCGGGCCGTCCTGAGAGTGCGCTTTTTTCGCGGTAATTACTTGAGTGACGTGACCCAGACGAGCAACTTCCCCCGCCAGGCGGCTGACAAAATCGCCAATGCCACAGCGCAGCGGTGGGTAAGCGCCGGTGATAAAATTAATTTTCACGCCCTCTCCATCCGTTTCTTAACAGCCAAAACATCTCGCGCAGGTGGCTTTGTAGAGAGTCGCCGGCGGCCGAGAGGTTCCCCCTGATCAAACCCGTCGTCATGCGTTTAACCCCTTTCAGGATGGTGGCCGCCAGAGCAAGGATCGTGAACCAAACGCCATCCATTACCCGGCCGTGTTTCTGCATGAGGCGCAAATAAGCTCGCTGGGCAAGCAGGCTGTTTTTTTCGCTTAATCCCTGGCTGCTGCCTCCCCATAAATGGACCACGCGAGCGGCCGGGAGATACACAACCTGCCAGCCGGCTTTGTGAATCCGCCAGCACAAATCGATGTCTTCACCAAGGAAGAAAAAAGCTTCGTCAAAAATTCCCACCTGATCCAAGACGCTTCTTCTGACCATCAGAGCCGCTCCGGAAAGTTCACCAACCTGGGCATTCTCTGAGTAGTTTCGCTTCTCCAAGTCGCTTTTTACCTGCGTGCGACGGGCGGAAGAGAGGGGGATAATCGCGCGCCAGGCATCTCGCAAGCCAGGCAGGGGTCGGCCTGATGGCTGCAGCGTGCCGTCTTCATTCAAAAGCTGTGGCCCAACCGCACCGACTTCTGGATGATGATCGAGGTATTGAACCAGCCGTTCAATCGCCTGGGGCTGAACCACAGTGTCAGAATTGAGAAAAAATACGTGACGGCCGCTGGCCTGGGTAAATCCAATGTTATTGGCCTTGCTAAACCCCAAATTACGGCCGTTGGCAATCACTTCAACTGATGGGTAGTGAGCGGCCACCATTTCGAGTGATCCATCCGTGGACCCATTATCGACCACGATGATTTGCAGAACCGGTGGTGAGCCCTGATGACAAAGCGACTGCAGGCAATCATGAAGCAATTGACGAGTATTCCAATTCACGATGATGATTGATACATCCGGCGAAACCATCATTTGCTAATTTGACTCCCTGGCGGCGGTAATCACAAATTGATAAGAAAATAATCCGGGCCAGCGGGCCGCCAGACGAGCATACAGCTGCAGGTGGTTGGGGATCATTCGCCAAAGACGATGTCCGGGAAGCGGCACCCAGCGGTGCTGCAGCTGCAACACCTGATAATCACAGTCAACAAACAACTCCTGCAAGGTCTTCCGCGTAAACCAGCGCAAATGGGTGTGGTCCATCAGGTGACCTTCCGTGTAACGCCACTGCCCAAACAGCAAATTGAGGCGCAAGCGCCAAAAGGCCACGTTGGGAACCGAAGCAAACGCCCGGCCGGTCGGTTTGAGCAGGGGTTTGATTAGACGAAGCGTTTGCCAGGGATTTGACAGATGTTCCAAAACGTCGGCAAAAATTACCGCGTCAAACGGCCCCCTAGCCTGTAATTCATCGAGCACGGCCCCATCGTTTATGTCCCCTTCAATGATCGTCAAGCCCGCATCCCGGGCCGCCTTAGCCATGGTCGGAGAAGGTTCGACACCAATGACTTGACATTGATGGTGAGTTTGCAGGAAGTGAATGATCGTGCCCGATCCACAACCGACTTCTAACACGTTAGATCCCCGGTCAATTTGCTGCACGATACGCGTTCGAGGATCGTTATGATCTTGCGGATCAATTTCTCCGCCGTAAAAAGGTTGATTTAACCCATCCATATGATTTTCCAAAATGCTGACCGTAGAGAATTGCGGCGTTCATTCTGCCGGCCGGTGATGGCCAGAACCAAAACTTTGGGCAGCGTCACGCTAAATACCAGGCACCGCAGCAGCCCATATTCCAGGCGAGATTTATGGGTTTTATAAAATTGATAAAGGCTCTGATATTGCCAGATGATGCGACGGGCCGGAACGCGTCGCGTGCTGGCGCCCCCGATGTGAACCACTACAGCCCCAGGCTCAAACCAGATTGTCCAGCCAGCGTTACTTAAACGATATTGCCAATCCATTTCTTCGGTATACATGAAATACCGGGGATCCAGACCGCCAACCTGCTCTACAGCTTCGCGTCGGGTTAACATGACCGCCCCTGAAACCCAATCAACTCGGGTGGGCTGAGTATGATCACTCAAGCTTTTTAGCCGTTGGCCCCAAATTCTTCGGAAAAACGGCCAGCGATATAGTTCACTCATACCGATTAAATGGCTCAAGAGGGTTGGAAATTCCCGGCAGGATGGCTGAAGTGTTCCATCGGTATTGCGCAATTTTGGGCCAACCAACCCGATTCGACGATCTTGCTCAAATGGTTTCAACATCGCGGGGAAGGCACCAGGCTGGACAATCGTATCCGGATTGAGGAGCAGGACAAAGGGCGCCGCAGATCGATCCATTCCCACATTATTAGCCCCGGCAAATCCCAGATTTTCAGTTAAAGAAATGACCGTCACGTCGGGATAGTGATCTTGCACGTAATCTGCAGTGCCGTCTGGCGATGCGTTATCAACCACCAAGATCTCTCCAACCACCGGATCTTTGGGATCCAGGATACTTTGGAGACAAGCGTCAATTTCATCCCGAGAGTTGTAAGTGACGATGACAATATCAAGGTGTGGTTTAGCCATATTTTGCTCGCCGACCCAACGCTTTTGTTAGCTCCCACACCGCCTGGCGAACAACCTGCGGATGGTGGCGACGAGCCAGGGTTACGTTGGTAAAAGAGGCATCAACAAGCCTCAACATGCTGTGCACCACTGTATATTCACGCAGCACCTGCTCGTCCGTCCATTTTCTAGCCGGTGCGGTCAACTTCTCCTGCGGATTATCCAAGACCGTTTGAATCATCGATTCCGCCCGCTGTTGATAGGTATGATTTTGCAGCGCCCAATCCTGGCCGGCACGAGCAAGGGCCTCTCTTTCTGCGGGGTGTGCCAAGTAATAAGCCACTTTTTCATCTAATTCTTCTAGGGTTTCGAAGGTATCAAAATGATCCCCTTCGCGAAACAGTTCATTTTGCCCATTATTTGCCCGCTTGGTAAGCAGGAGCGCACCGCAAGGAGGCACCTCAAAAATACGCATATTTAAGATACGCCCCAGGGTAATGTTAAAAACTATTTTTGATTGGCTGTATACGCGGGCCATATCGTCCCCATAGTAGGGGCGGCTAAAATCATTCATCGTATACTTCGAAGAAAGCAGATTAAGCGCCTGGCCACGTTCGTCATAAGGCCCACCGGTGCTGCCAACAAAGCCAACATCATAAATTCGTTCGAGCTGATGATCTTTTTGCACTTCCGGATCACAGGCCAAAGGCAGCCAGCGAACCGGCATATTGTCTCGGCCGCTGCTGTATAAATCGATACAGCCGGCGTTGGCCACAAATAAGTAGTCAAAAAAGGGGGCCAATCGCAGCCGCATCTTGTTTGATAAACCGGTTTCCGGGGGGTAAGCATCGATCAGATAGCCGATCGTCGGCATTTCAAGTTTTTCCAAACCTCGAGGAAAATAATGGACGCTCCCAGAATCGATATAAACAAAAAGATCAGGTTTTGGTGACATTGAATTGAGCAGATCGGCCAAGTCTTCGTCGGGCGCATACCCCGGCCGGTCTTTCCAGGGGGTACCCACATACGTCACCTGGTAATCGCGGTTAAAGGACCGTTCAAAATACTGCCCGGTCGTGCCGACAAAATCTCCAAATCCGATAGCAATGTGTTTGATCATAAACTTAATTAGCTGGCCTTTTTAGCCACATAGATATTTTGGATAGCAAACAGGGAGGGCCAGAAATTAAACCCTGACTTTTGCAAAGGCTGTACAAACTTTTGACCCCAATTCAACCGATTATGGGCCGGAAAAACATAAGAGGCGCGCTGATCGATAATCTGATAACCAGCTTGGGTCAATAACTCCCGGCCGGTTTGGCGAGTAAACCAGTAAAGATGGGTTCGATCCATCAAACCGGTTTCGGTTAAATCCCACCGGCCGCGCAGCAGGTTGCGTCGTATGCTCCAGTGAGCAACGTTGGGCACCGAAACGATAAGCTGCCCGTCATCAGCAAGATGTGAAGTTAAAAATTTAAGCAGATCAGCCGGAAAAACGAGGTGTTCCAGGACATCCGCGATGAGGATTACATCAAATGTTCCCTTGATTTGAGTTCGGTCAGCGTCTTTGTCGAGGTTTCCAACCCAAATTTCCTCAGCAAACGGGCGGGCTTTTTCGGCCGCTAACGGATCAATCTCTACCCCCCACACCTGATTGCCACGCTGCTGCAAAATAGCCGTCATATAGCCGGTTGCACAGCCGATTTCCAGAATTTTTTTCTCCTGGCCGACTAAATCTAGTAAAATCGCAAACGTATTATTGCGATCAGAGAGAACTTGCTCGCTGATGGTCCCACCGTATTTAAATGCCATAATGATTATTAATTTCTTTACAACTATGAGACTTTATTTTGGCAGCCATCCCAAACGGCTTAATAAAGTTCCTACCATAGGAATTGCCCGGCTTATCAACTCAATTTCATCCGGCCGCACCAGCCGGGCCAAATAAGCTAAAACGGCAAACACAAGGCCATAAAGCAAACCGTCAGCAATCAGATTAAACCATCCATCTCCAGGCAGGTACAAGGTCGGCCAAAGCGCAGCCGCAGCACAAATTCCGGTTTTAAAAACAAACAGCCACGGAATGCGAGCGGCTTGGGCCCTTATAACCAGGAAAAGTTCGGCCGAATGGACGACCAAATTGCTGATCCCGGTACCCAATACCGCACCCATCACCCCGAAAAATGGGATAAAAATAATATCGAGGACAATGTTTAAAATACCGGCCGCAATGCGCAGCACCAGAACGGTATTTTGACGATTTAATACATATAAAAACGGCTGGGCGATGTTCGCCGCCGCGGCCGCTGAAACCGCTGAAAACAAAGCCATTAACACCAGGTTAGGGGCCGCCGGCAGATAAACTTCACGGAAAAGAAGCACCAACAGCTGCGAGGCGTGACCGATGATAAAGGCAAAAAGGGGAAACAGAAGCAGCAAATTTACGCGCATGTAAAGCGTAAATTGCGTCCGTAAACCGGATAAACCGTGCATTTCAAACACCCGCGTCGTGGCTGGCAGCATAATCGCCTGCCAGCCGGTAATCACCGTTGTCACTTTGGCCAGGAAAATAAGGGGCACATTGTAAAAACTGACTAGTTCCTGGCTGGCCAGCAGACCGGCAATCAGGAGAACATCGATTTGCGAAGCCAAACCATAGGTGGCCAGATTGGTCAACCACAGTGAAAGCCCGTAGCGCCGCACGGGTTGATCATCAAATGGTTCTCTTTTGAGTTTTTTCTTTTCTGAAGGGTGATACCGATCGAGAAGCAGCGGCAAAAACAGGAGGTTGCCGATTACAAAGCTGATGATCATGCCGCCCAGGGCTACTTCCGCCCGCTGACCGAGCCAGTAAAAACCGGCTAAGGCAAAGCAAAGGTTGAGCAGCTGATTCACCAAGCGCACAAACGTATAATCTCGCATCCGTAAATTTGCGACATACATCGACGAGAAAAGATTCCAGATGCTAAAAAAGAAGACTAAACCTGATAAAATCCATCGACTATCCAGAATCCGGGGTGTTTGCATCCAGCTGCTGAGCAAGGGTGCCCCTAAGAAAATCAAGATGCCGGCCGCCAAACTAATCAACACGCGTTCCCGCATAAAAAGCCGCTGAAATCGGCCGAGAGCATGCCCTTCGCGATGCAAAATCGACTGAGTGTAGCGCGTAACCGATTCCTCCATCCCCAAGGAAATAAATAATATTGAGGTGTTGACAATACTCCAAATAATCGAATAAAGACCATATTCAGCAGGGCTCAGCAGCCGTATGACAAAAATCGAATAGGCTATATTGGCGGAGATTTCCAATACGCGACCAACCTGCCCCCAGACAAAAGCTGAGCGCAGTGAATACTCCTTTCGCGGGGAGGGAGATGAAAGATCATCCAATTCGCTGGTCTGCTGATTTTCTTCGGCCAAAAAGAAACTCCTGAAGTAAAAAAGAAAATGATGTACGTCTTTGCAGATTTTAACGCATTGATATTGAGAACGATATCTAATGGCTGCCGGGGGCGCAAGTGACCAAAAGTCATAGGACTGAAGTACCGGTTATTAATTTGACCGCTCTTTTCTCTGACCTTTTCAACCAATTGCCTATTGATCTTTATCTGTGGCTTCATCTACTATATGCGAAAATGATGTCCGTCAATCTAATGTCAACCCGCGCGTCTTATTCGGAAATTCCCCATGGCAATTAGGAAACCAAGCGGTCAAGATTGACTAAGATCGGCTTGAGGAGAAGTTTTGTGCATATTGTTCACGTTTATAAAGATTACAACCCCATCTTTGGGGGTATTGAGAACCATATCCAATGGCTGGCAGAGGCGCAAGTGGCCAAAGGGCATCAAAGTGAAGTATTGGTGACCAATCCGGCCGATCTTCCTGCTGAAGAAATGATCAACGGCGTCCGCGTGACCAGAGCTGGCCGTCTGGCCACCGTGGCCTCTACCCCGCTCAGCCTCTCGCTGCCGCTGATTTTAGCCCGCCGCCGGCCGGACATCACCCATCTACAGTTCCCCTACCCGGTGGGAGAAGTTAGTCAGCTGTTTGCGCAATTGATCTCGCGCCCCAAAAGACCGTTTGTCATCTCCTACCAGGCGGACGTCACCAAACAGCAGCATATCCTTAAATTTTATAAGCCGCTGCTAAAACGGGTGCTCAAAGCGGCTGACTGCATCCTGGCCGCGAGCCCCCAATATATTAAAAGCTCCCCGTTTCTGCAGCCGCTGGCCCACAAATGTCGCGTGGTCCCCTTGGGAATCGATCCGCTTCCTTTTGAACAGGCCAAACCATTGATCCCCAAAGACAAGCGGCCGCGCATTTTGTTTATGGGGCGACATCGCTATTACAAAGGGGTTGATACTCTGATCAGGGCCATGATCGATATACCGGGTGCGGATTTGCTAATCGGCGGTCACGGACCGGAAAGCGCGGCATGGCAGCAGCTTACGGCAGAGTGCGGGGTACAGGATCGAGTGCGCTTCCTGGGTGATATCTCTTATGAAGATTTGCCGCGTCTTTATCAAGCGGCCGACATCTTTTGCCTCCCATCCAACTCCCGGGCGGAGGCGTTTGGCATTGTGCAGCTCGAAGCGATGGCGGCCGGTCTACCGTGTGTCACCACCGAACTGCAAACTGGAACCTCGTTTGTGGTGCAGCATGGTGAAACCGGCTTTGTTGTGCCCCCGATGGATCCCGCTGCGTTGGCCGGGGCCTTAAACAAATTGCTCGCCGATCAGGAACTGAGGCAAAAAATGGGAGCGGCTGGGCGAGATAGACTCCACCGCGAATTTACGGTTGATGTGATGGCCAACCGGGTAGAAAATATATACGACGAGGTGCTCAACCCCAGTCTAAATGCTGAGAGGCGCGTAGCGCCAAGCTGATGGCTAATCGCTAAAAGGCGCGCAGCGCCGAGCTGATGGCTAATAGCTGACAGGCGCGCAGCGCCGAGCTAATGCCTATGTAAACAAGATCTGCAGCACCGTCTTGACGTTCATCGCTTCTTTGGCGGCGACATTCCCCAACACAATATCGGTAAACAACTCGCGAAATTGATCCCTACGCTGAGCCACTCGAACCAGGCGATTGATGATCGGTTTGTGCAAATACCAATCCCGAATCCGTTCACAAAATACCACCTGACTGTGAAAATGATCTCGCAGTTTTTTGTCGTAATTCTGAAGCTGGTTCACCGAAAAATCAGCGGCGGCAAACATCTGGATCATCTGTTCGGCCGCCATTTTGCCAGACTCCAGCGCATAATCGATCCCTTCACCGGTCAAGGGGTTGACCAATCCGGCCGCCTCGCCGACCAAAAGCACGTTCTGAGCATAGGTGGGCGCTCTGGCAAAGTCGGTGCGGATGGGAAACCCGCGCACCGGCCCAACCTGTTTGGCATGGGCGAGCATGTGTTTTACTTTAGGCAGCTGAATAAACTGTTCCAGGACCGCCTGGGCGCTCTGCTGGCGGCTCCGGCCGCGCACTTCAAATATACCGGCGCCGATGTTGGCTGTCGTTTCTGAGAGGGGGAATATCCATCCGTAACCGGGCAGAGGAATTCCTTCAAAATAAAATTCAAAACGGCCGCTCAAATCTTGAATATCTTCATAATAGGTGCGGGCGGCCAGGGTCAAAAGCGGCGTTTCTTTTAAGATGCCGAGCCGTTTTAGCAGACCCATCCCGGCCCCCACGGCGATGATACCCATGCGGCCGTGAACGCGGGTTGTGCGGCCGTTTTGACGGCCGATCACGGTCACCCCGTTTTCCTGCATCTCTACATCCTGAACGTTAAACCCTTCAAGCAAATGTGCCCCAGCTGAAAGCGCCTTTTGCAAGATCAAATTGTCGAGCTTCAAGCGAGGGATCGCCAGCATCATCGAGGGCACATCATCCCGTTCGGGCATTTGGGTCGTGACTTTTGAACCATTTGGGGCGAAGACGGTTGCTTCATCCATCTGGCACCCTTCTCGGCGGATATCGTCCACCAGGCCCAACTCCTCCAGAACCCCAATTGCTCGAGGGGTCAACCCATCTCCACAGGTTTTTTCTCGCGGAAAGGTCGCTTTATCGAGCAGCAGGACCTGCAAACCCGCCTGAGCTAAAAAATAAGCGGCCGTTGCCCCGCTGGGTCCGGCACCGATAATAATCACATCTTGTTGTTGAACACTGTTCATGGAACGTTACGTTTTTCCGGGTGTTTTGGGAAAATGCCCGGCCTTTTAGGCGTTCACCGCTTTGATGGAGTCAGGCTTTAACAGTAAATTTTCAAAACGCTCATGAATTTGCGCCTGATACTGTCTGAGCAGCTGGTTGTTGGCTGAAAACGCCTGCGCATCTTCAAAGCAGGTGGCCAAAACTTTATGCGATATTTTGACGTGATGTTTCTGAGTAAACAGAAGACGTGATTTTTCGGCCGCCAGCAAAATGGTCTGATACGCCGGCAGCAGGCACATCAATGTCGCCTGCCTGACCCCATTTACTTTGTAAGGCAAGGTTGATATGTACTCAACCGCTTCATCAAGCACATTTTTTACATCAACCAAGACGTTTTGAATCCAAATTGGGGCCGCCCCCTGGGTCACCAGCGGCTTTTTCTGCACTTCTTTTAGCCAGGAGTATGGCAAATAGCACATGCCGCGATTTAAATCATCGAGAAAATCTTTTACGATGTTGGTTTTTTGTAACCCCAAACTGAACGAAAGGCTGTAATTGCGCAGCGTGTCGGCCACGTCATCAGAAAATTGATAAAACGCCTGCAGAAGCTCCGTTTGTAAATACCCGACCGTACCGGCGACGTAATAGCAGTATTTGTTGTAATCTTCTAATTCGCGCAGTACCAGCACGTTCCCCTCTTTAATGACGTGCGGGGCAGCGGCCGGGTTCAGGGTGCCTTCCATGCCGTCGGCCATTTCGGTGACCCAAAAACCGATAATTTGACGGTATTTATCAGGGATACCTCCGTAAATTTCCCACAGTGTTGCCGCATCGGGCAGCTTCATGAGGGCTGTTTCATCCGGGTTTAACCCCGGCCAATCCAGCTCAGTCCAGAGCGTCAAAATATCGTCCATCTGCATCGGATCACTCAGCAAGGAGCGCACTTCATTAAATCGCTGCTGCTTCCAGGCAAACGATTCTTGGCAATCTTCAATGCTATCCACAACGCGACACACCAGATAGGCGGCCGACATGACTGCACCTAAATTGGCTTCAAGAAAGGGGGGAAGCAGCGCAAAGGTGCGGGCCACGCGGTTGAGCCGATCATGCAAAAAAGCGGCTTGCTCAGGATTGATATTTATGTCAGACACTTTCCTCCAATGGTGTTGTGTTCATTATTTATATAAACAAATTCACCCTTTCCCAAAGGTAAATTTAATCAGGAGAGGTCGTTTTTGCAAATGGGTCCAACAAATTAAAAAGACCAGCCGTTTACTGTTGAAACAGCAACAAAAATTAGGAGTGTTGATGCCAAAACCGCAAAAAATTTATTCCGATGATGCAGGGTATCCTCCAACTTCTTAAATCGAGCGGCATACATAATCACCCCGACCGCAATAATATTGGTAACAGCATGCTCCCAATGAGTTCGAATAAAACCGAAATCGATCATGCGCCAAATTAATATTACCAATCCCAGTATAAACTGAATGCCCACGGCGTTAACCAAACCCATCCACAGTTGGCGATCCAGCTTGGTATAAGATTGTTTGCCCAGCCATCCAACTAGTGATTTGATCAGTACAATTAAAATGAGAAGCACGACAATCCAGCGAATGCCATCATGAAAGCTTACCAAAAAATTAGCCATACCTATTTCCTTAAACCTGAATAAAATAGTTTCCTACAGAAGTTTAGCAGCATTTCAGTATTTCAGCATTTTAGCAATTAGCAATTAGCAATTAGCAATTAGCAATTAGCAATTAGCAATTAGCAATTAGCAATTTTCTCAAAAATAAATCAGTTTTACTTTATGTCAAGTATTTCCCATATCCATTAATTTAAATAGTCCCAAGGTACACTTGGAGAACTATTCGCCATCAGGTAATATCCACTTTAGTACTAGGACCAAAATTAATAGTTATTGATTATTGGCTATTGGTTATTGATTATTGGTTATTGGTTATTGGTAAATCAAATTTCTTTATGTCTAAAACGAAATTAACGATATGGTGTGACAGCCTAATCGAAATCGGGTGTCTACTCTCCCTGGTGATCGCCCCGCTTTTTTTTAACGTCCATTCAGATCGGGTTTTTGAACCGGACAAATTGACCTTAATCCGCTCAATCGCGGTGGTCTTGATTGCGGTTTGGCTGGTCAAAATAATTGATTTGCAGGGTTGGCGGAATGCTTCAACCTGGCTGGCCCCGCAAAACCCTGGCAGCGTGTGGCGTATGCCGTTTGTGCTGCCCATATTTACCCTGGTTGTCATCTATCTGCTGTCTACCGCCTTCTCGGTGACGCCGCGCGTCAGCTGGGCCGGATCTTATCAGCGGCTGCAGGGAACGTATACTACCCTTTCCTATATTGTTATATTTGCCCTGGCAGCCCATACGATCCGTAGAGACAATCAAATTGATCGGCTGATCACGACCGTTATCCTCGTTAGCCTGCCGATTGCGCTTTACGGCATGCTGCAGCGCTTCGGTCTTGATCCTCTCCCATGGGGTGGTGATGTACAAAATCGAATCGCCGGCCACATGGGAAATGCCATCTTCATTGCCGCATATTTGATCATGGCCGTCCCCCTCACCATTAGCCGGATCATTACCTCGTTTGCCAATATCTTAATGGATGAGGATCTCAATCCGGCCGATGTGGTCCGCTCATCAATCTACATCTTTGCCCTGGCGGTGCAGCTGATCGCCATCTGGTGGTCTGGCAGTCGCGGTCCTCAGCTAGGTCTGGGCGTTGGTCTTTTTGCCTTTGTGCTGATTTTTTTGGTTGCCTTGCGCAATACGGCCCCCGAGCAAACCCGCTACGGCCCACGCCAAATCTTGCTTGCCTCTTTTCCGGTTGTTTTGATTGTTTCCACTTTTCTCATTTCTTTACTGGTTCAAACAACGGTAACGCCATCCATTTCTTTTATAATTTTCATTTCCGGCTTCGGGATATCGATTTTTTCAATTATCATCCTTCTCGGCCTGCGCCAAGGTTGGTCATGGTTGTGGTTCAGCTGGATTCAAATCGCCATTCTGGGAGGCATTTGGCTGGTTGGATTTAATCTGATCGGCAGCGGCCCCGCTCAGATGGAGGCGCAGCCGGCCGAAGGGGTGAATCTTCTCTTCGATACATGGCGGGACACCCCTGGCATCGGCCGCCTGGGCCGCATGCTCGATGCCGAAACGGAAACCGGCCGGGTGCGCGTGCTGATCTGGCAGGGTGCCATGGAAATGGTGACCTCTTTCGACCCGATTCGATATCCGGATGGACAGGTTGATTCATTTACCTGGCTGCGGCCGCTGATCGGCTACGGTCCGGAAGCGATGTATGTCGCTTACAACCGTTATTACCCTCCAGAATTGGGAACCCTCGAAGCGCGAAACGCCTCCCCTGACCGATCCCATAACGAAACGTGGGATGCCCTGGTGATTACCGGGGGTCTGGGGTTTGCTGTTTGGCAATGGCTTTACATTACAATTTTTCTCCACGGCTTTCGCTGGCTGGGTGTGGTTCGCAGCCGGTTGGACCGCTATTTGTTTGTCGGGCTTTGGGTTGGTTTGGGGGTGGTGACGGCCGCAGCCTTCTCACTGTGGCGCGGCCCCGAATATGTGGGCGTTGCCTACCCGTTGGGGTCAATTTTTGGCCTGGTTATTTATTTAATTTACTATGCCTGGGGGGCTCGGCCGGCCGAATATGGCCAAAAGGAAAACGATCCTTTTTCGACTCGGCGCATCACCATTATCGCCCTGCTGGGGGCGATCATGGCGCACTATGTCGAAATTCATTTTGGCATCGCCATCGCCTCCTCACGCATACATTTCTTTGTCTATGCGGCCGTCTTGCTAATCCTGGGTCATATTTTGCCGGAAAATAAGCGAAAAGAAGCCAGTTCCTCCGCAGCTGAGGCAACACCGCGACGCACCGGCCGCGGTCGACGGGCGGTGGCTTCAGGCGGCAGCCGCCGAAGCACCATCCCGCCTTATCTTGGCCCGGTTTTTGTCGGCACAATCGTGCTTGGCATGATCGTGGCTACCCTGGGCTTTAACTTTGTTATCTTTACCCCCCAACCAGGTCAATCTTTTCAATCTCTTCAGGATCTTCCCTCCACCGGAGAGATTTTTTATCAATCGCTTTTTATAAACCCCTCCCAGGAATTTTCTTCCTCCCCCTTCATTTATTTATTAATCGTGATGACCTGGCTGTTGGGGATCTTTGCCCTGGTCAGTGAAATGGTCAAATCCGGCACCCTTTCTTTGCCAAAGAGCGACAGAAAAATCAAGCGGGCCCAGCCGCTGGCCATTACCTTTTTTGCAGGTGGCGTTATCGGGCTGCTGGCGGCCGGTTACGGCTTCTTAAATGCTTCCACCGGGACGCTCTCTCCGCTGCAGCGCATCGGCTTTTTGACCCTATCTCCCCTGTTGACCTTCGCCACCTTTTATGCGGGGATCGCTTTGTGGGTCAATGCCCCGCAGGCTCGGCTGCGCGCCCTGGTCGTCTCCGGGGCCGGTCTGCTTTTGGGATTGGTCATGCTGCTCGTTGGGGGAAACGGGTTATTTGTGGGGTTAATCATCGGCGGACTCTCGGTTATCTTAATCGCCCTGCTTTGGGATAAATCGGCCGCGCCGCTGATGACGGCCGGGGGGATCACCGGCATTGGGTCGCTGACCATCGGCATGGCTTACACTTGGCTACAGGCCAACCGGATCCGGGCAAATTTTATTACCCCGGAATCAGTCACCGCTGAAATGCCCGAAATGGTTCGTCGCGTAGCCGAAGCGGATCAATTTGTGGGCATCCTCACCCAATATTATGTCTACTTTTTTCTCTTTATCCTCGTCTTTGCCCTGCTGTTTGCCCTGCGACGGCTCAATCAAACCGGGCAGTGGGCCACGATTTGGGGCGGACTGGCGTTAATCGTCCTCCTGCCGCTGTCGTTTTGGGTGGTCAACACCACCAACCTCGACGTCATTCAGGCGGATATGATCTACAAACGGGGCAAGCCGTTTGACGCTCAAGCCGGTCAGCTTACCGTCTCTGGCGAGAACCCGGAGGTTGCATTACGCTTCTGGGACAATACCATCGCTATTTACGAGCGCGCCCTCGAAATCGCTCCCAGTGAAGATTTTTACTACTTGTGGCTCGGCCGGGCTTATCTAGAAAAATCAGGTTTGCTGATTGATCAGGAGCGGGAAATTCTGTTAACCACGGCCGCTCGCAGCCTGATCAAAGCACAGGACATCAACCCCCTCAATACCGATCACACCGCTAATTTGGCCCGTCTTAACACGCGGTGGGCGGCGGTTTCACCAGAAAGCGATGTGGAACGGGAGGGTCGCATCGAGGCGGCCGAAACCTATTACCAGGCGGCAATCGGTTTGAGTCCTCAAAACGCCATCATCCGCAATGAATATGCCCGCATGGTTTATTCGTTCTTCCAGGATTGTGAACAGGCGGCCGAGCTGTACGAAACATCCGCCACGGTTGATCCCTTCTTTGAACAAACGCGATTTGAACAGGCTGAATTAGCGGCAATTTGTGCCTCTACAGCCTCAGGGGATGAACAGGCCGTCTACTTTAAAATTATGCTCGACAGCATGATCCGCGGCAGTGAATTGTCGCCAAACCAAAGCGATCTGGCCCAGCGGTGGCTGAGAATCGCTCAAACCTACCAGCAGCTGCAGGCATATGATTACGCTACGCAGGCTTATGAAGCGGCGATTCCCTTTGCCAATGAACAGGAGCCGGTATGGCGTATCCAATATTTTGCCGCCACCGCTTATGCGGAAGCTGGTGAACTCGATCGTGCGGTTGAATTAGCAGAGGCCTCACTGGCGGCAGCCCCCCTTGAGGCGGTTTCCCAAATCGAGGACTTTATCAACTCTGTCGAATAAACTCAGTGGATCGTTGACCAGAGCGTGGAGATCAGCTGTGAATCGAACCAATCGAACTAATCCCCCTTCCTAATGAGTCTAGTTATTATCATCTTTATCCTTTCTCTCTCGCTCACCATGGCCGGGACCCCCTTTATTCGGCGTACCGCCATGGCCATTGGCTTTGTCGATATGCCGGCCGGCCGAAAAATGCATCGAGAGCCGATGCCCCTGATGGGAGGAGTGGCTATCTTTGGTGGGGCGCTTGTCGGCTTTTTACTTATTTTTGTCATATTTCGGCTTTATACGCTGACCAACGAAGTCATCGGTATTTTACTGGCGATCACAATTATGGCTTTAGTCGGCCTGGTAGATGATCGCACCGGTGGATTGCGGGCCCGATACAAACTTTTCGGGCAGCTGCTGGCGGTTGTTGTTTTAATCTATTTTGGGGTTCAGGTTGAACTTGCTTTTCCACCTCTGATCAACTATGGCTTAACCATTTTTTGGATCTTGATCCTGAGCAATGCGGTTAACTTTCTGGACAATATGGATGGGGCGTGTGCCGGAATTAGCGGCGTAGCGGCCGCCTTTATCCTGCTGATTGCCGCGATCAATGGCCAGGAACTGGTGGCGGCTCTGGCGGCCGGCATCTTAGGCGCTACCCTTGGATTTTTGCGCTACAATTTTAAACCGGCCCGAATTTTTATGGGAGATGCTGGATCGTTATTTCTAGGTTTCTTACTGGCGATCTTGGCCCTCGAGCTCAACTTCCCCCAAAACAGCAATTTTGTGACCTGGATGGTTCCCCTTTTGATTTTGGGGGTTCCCCTGTTTGATTTGACCCTGGTAATAATTGCTCGTCTCCGTCGAGGAGTGAATCCCCTCACAACCCCCGGCAAAGATCATTTGAGTCACCGCTTTGTTCGCCTTGGATTTACTCAGAGAGAAGCGGTTCTGACTCTGTACTTGATCGGTGGTATTTTCGGATTGGTGGCGATTTTTGTGACCCAGGCCTCAATTACCGAAGGGTATGTCATCGGCAGCACCATCGCCGTGCTGGTGCTGATGTTTATTATCTGGCTCCTCAGACAACAAGAAGCATAACGTTTAATTTTTTGTGTTTTTTCTCTTTTTGTGGTGAAATTCCATTATTCAGGTATTTAATAACCCAAACCGAGCAATAGCTACATCTTTTCAGAAACCGCAGAATATTTTAAACAGGATCCCAACCTGTGAAAATTTGCGCTAATCTGTTACCAAAATATCAAGGAGAGTATTATGTCAAGTGAAGAAGGGATGATGGGTGGTGAACGGCCGTTGGCTGAAGTGACCCCCGAAAATAGAAACAATCACTATCGCAAAGCACCCAATAACGTCTTGAGTGAAGGCAAAAGCTATCAGGCGATTTTGCGCACGGAAAAAGGGGACATGACCTTCCAACTTTATGCCAAAAATGCCCCCATGACGGTCAACAACTTTGTTTATTTGGCCAACCAAGGTTTTTATGATGAAACCACTTTCCATCGCGTGATCAATGATTTTATGGTTCAGGGTGGCGATCCCTCAGGCACCGGCCGTGGCGGCCCGGGCTATAAATTCAAGGATGAGTTTTCCCCCACGCTGCGTTTTACCAAGCGGGGATTGCTGGCGATGGCCAATGCCGGCCCAGGCACCAACGGCAGTCAATTTTTTATCACCCACGTTCCTACCCCGCACCTGAACAACCGTCACACCATCTTTGGTGAATTGATCGATGGGGATGATGTGTTGACCGCCATTCGCGAGAGAGACCCGATGCGCGATCCAAATCCCGGGGACAAAATATTGCGCGTGGATATCATCGAAAAGTAATTTTCACGAGCTGTTTTTTACTTTTTAGGTGAATCACAAAAAATCAGCCACAGATTTCTCTCTAGCTCCTGCGGAGCTCTGCGGCCATCTGCGAACCTATGGTTCACCCCTACGGGGTCTGCGGATATTTTTTCGAAAACCTTTTTTTATTTCACTTAGTCGGGCCGAGGTACGCTGATGCCTCGGCCCTGCGTATTTCTAAGTTGGTCTCGGATTCGCTTCATGCCTCACCGGCACGAGGTTCGATAGCTGTCCAAATCCCAGTTTTTGTGCAAATAATCAAAATTGAGGGCATTGGCCTGCTCGCAAAACGCGGCCGGATCCAATTCGTATTCAACCCCAAAAACCGCCTTGCCCTGCTCGACAAATGGGATCAACAATTCACATTCATCATAGAAAAAACACTCTTCGTTGAGCGCCCAGTCAAAATAATCGACCAGCTCTTCAATTTGATTGAGATCGTTTTTTAACCCGATCGATAACCCTCGCTCGTGGGCCGCTTCGCTCAACCAGATGTTATAAGCCAGCTGATCTTCCGGTATGAGCTCAAAACCACTCTCATTTTGAAAGGCGGTCATATTATCCGGTTCAACCCCATCACATTTTTTGCTGACGGCTAAATCTAGCCGGGCGTTCATAATTGGCTGAAGCAAATCCAGATTTGAAACATCGAGCCAGCGCTCTCCTGGCCAGCCCTCGAGCGGCTCTCCAACAATTTCCGGTGGGAAATCACCGGCATCGGGACGCCAATCTTCATAACTCCCGGCGCTAAAGTAACAAACGACCACCCGGCCATCGTCATGAAGTTCATCAATGATGGCCTGAGGGGCGTCAAATAAATCAATATCATACATGTCGACCTCAAATGAGGTGTCGATGTCGCCGGTGATTTGCCACTGCCAGCTGGTTCCAGGGGCCGGCCGCCAAATGTCTTGAGGCGTGATGACCGTTTCCTCTTCGGTGAGAAAAGGGGTTGCCTCGCTTTGAGCCGCGTCAGGGGTGATATCTACCGTTTGAGATGATAAAATGAGGTCATCGTCGTCATCACCTGTGCAGCCGGCTAAAATTAGGGCGGCAATCAAAAAAGCAAACAAAATCTTTTGAGCATTCTTGGGGAAGAGCAAAAAAAGCATTAAAATACCTTACACTAACAATTTTCTTTAGTAAACAAGGCAATTTTACCCACCATGAATTTATCCTTATCCGGCGTTCAATGCCGGTTTGAGCAAAGCGGCAAGCTCAATATTCAAAAAATCTGCTTAAACGGCCGCTGGCAATCTGTTGAACAGGGCCGTCAGTGGCGTGATGATTTTGGCCGCCACGTGCTCATCATGATCCAAAACCAAACCTTCACGCTGACCCTTTTGGCCCATACCCTGGAATGGGAGCTGAAAGGGCGGGTGTCGCCTGCGATAGCCATATAAATTACGAAATACGGAATACGATATACGATTTGTTGAACCCACACGAATACAAGTATCTCAAATCTCGCATTTCGTATCTCGCCTCTCGTATCTCGTATTTCGTATCTCGTATTTCACATGTCTTTAAAATCTCTCCTAACCCAAACCGCCTTCCGTGGCGAAACATCCTTCGATGAGATTCGACAACTGCTGCGCAAAAGGCTCAAACTCAACGGCCGGCCGCAAATTGTCCCCTATTTTGGTTTTGGCAACGAACATGGCATTCAACTCCGCGCTCGCGTATTAGAAGCCAGGGAGATGTCATCCATCGAAAGTGATGATTCGATTTGGGAAAATGTGTGGCGCACGTATCAGCGCATCAACAGCCATGAAATTCCCCATGCGGTTGTGCGTGCGCATTTTGAAGGTCAATCGGCCGAATTTACCGCTGACGAAGAAGGGTATGTTACGATCACGATGCCCCGAAGCGGCCCGGCCCAACACGGCCGCGAAACCGTTCAGCTTGAGCTTGCAGATTCCCCAACCAAAAGCCAAACATCGGCCGTCGTTTTTACCCCCAATCCCGGCGCCGCCTTTGGGGTGATCAGCGATATTGACGATACGATCTTGCAAAGCAAAGCCACCAGCTACGTCCAGGCCGCCCACCTCATGTTTACCAAAAATCACCGCACCCGCCTGCCCTTTGCCGGCGTGGCCGCCTTTTATCGGGCGCTGCAGCGCGGTCTCGGTGACGCCTCCAATCCCCTGTTCTACGTCTCCAGCAGCCCGTGGAATTTGTTTGATATGTTGACCGACTTCATGGAAATACAGGACATTCCCCATGGCCCTCTCTTTCTCAAAGATTATGGCATCACCGAAACAACCCTCATCTCCTCCGGTCACGGCATCCATAAAACAACCCAAATCGATTTACTGTTGGCTACTTACCCTGAACTACCTTTTGTGCTGCTCGGTGACAGCGGTCAAAAAGACCCCGAAATTTACGCCGGCGTGATCGATAAACACCCTGACCGCATTCAGGCGATTTATATTCGGGATGTGACTTCTGAGCAGCGAGATAGGGAGGTTGAGGCGCTGGTCAAAACAACGGCCAGGCATGGAACGGCCAGGCATGGCGTCCCTCTAGTATTCACCGCCACTTCACTTCAAGCGGCCGAGCACGCTTTTTCCATAGGCCTGATCGATGGGGCGGCCGTCGACCAAATTGCAAAAGAGACTTCAGACAACAGACCACAGACTTCAGAATAGCAACCTGTTGTCTGTGGTCTGAAGTCTGTTGTCTTTAATGATTGAGAATTTGCTGCAAAAACCTCTGCGTCCGCTCTTCCTTCGGGTTGGTGAAGAAATTGCTGGGCACGTTTTCTTCCACAATTTGACCGGCATCCATAAAGATAACCCGATCGGCTACTTCACGGGCAAATCCCATTTCGTGGGTAACCGCCAAAATCGTGTACCCGGATGAAGCGAGGTCACGCATCACGTCGAGCACCTCTTTAATCATTTCCGGATCGAGGGCCGAGGTCGGCTCGTCAAAAAGGAGGATTTTGGGCTCCATGGTCAGCGTCCGGGCGATAGCCACGCGCTGCTGCTGCCCACCGGATAGCTGGCCGGGATACTTTTCCGCCTGTTCCGGGATGCCGACGCGGGTCAACCACTTCATCCCCACTTCTTCCGCCCGCTCACGAGACCATTTGCGCACGTGAATCGGGGCCAGGGTGATGTTTTCCAAAACCGTTAAGTGAGGGAATAGATTGAACTGCTGGAACACCATTCCCACCTCGCGGCGGATTTCAGCGATGTTGCGAATGTCGTGCGTCAACTCAATCCCATCAACCGAAATCGACCCTTCCTGATGCTCTTCCAGGCGGTTGAGGGTGCGAATAAATGTCGATTTACCCGAACCGGAGGGGCCGAGAATGACGATCACTTCGCCGGATCGAACCCGCATGCTCACCCCTTTGAGGGCTTCAAAATCACCATACCATTTATGTACGTCATGACAAACAATGACGTCTTCACCCATTGATTTTGTGTTTGTTGCTGTCATATTGTCCTCGTGATAGCACGGCCCTGCGGGCCTATTAGCCGTCAGCCTTCAGCTTTTGAGCTAAAAGTGGCGCGGCGCCGGGCTGTCCTAACTATCGTTCTCCAACTCCCAGCTGACGCTCGAGACGCCGACTGTACCAGGCCATTAGGCTGCTGCCCAGGAAATAAATCACCATCAGCAGAATATAAGGCTCGGTCCGTATACCCAGCCAGTTGTTTTGCGACGAGATGCCGTTGGCCAGGGCCAGCATGTCAAACAGACCGACGAGATAGACCAGCGATGTGTCTTTATAAAGGCCGATAAACTGTCCCACAATGGCCGGAATCACCGCCCGGAGCGCCTGTGGCAGAATAATGAGGCGGTATTTGTTAAACGCACTCAAGCCGAGTGAATCGGCCGCCTCATACTGCCCGTTGGGGAGCGCCTGCAGCCCGCCCCGGATATTTTCGGCCAGATAGGCGGCCGAGAAAAGGGCCGACGCCAGCAGCACGCGGATAACACCGCTGATATCCCAGCCGCTTGGTAAAAAGATCGGGAACAAAATAATCGACATGAAAAGAACAACGATGAACGGGGTTCCGCGAACCACCTCGATATAGCCTGTGCTGAAAGCGGCCACAACATTGCCTTTAAAACTTCGCTGGAAAAAGAATGCCAGTACGGGAACCGCCAGCGGCCAGTATGCCAGAATCGTTTCTGCCGTGTTGCGTGATGCTTCAAGATTGGCCGGTGTCGTTGTCAACAACCCCCAGATCGTGATCGCAATGGCAACCGGATAGGTCACCCACCAGGGAATCCCCTGAATGTTGCTGCGTCGGCCAAGCGCGAGCAGCATGCCAATCGGGAACGACACTACGATAGCAAACACCGAAATGATCACCGTCAGCACAAAACCGCCCCAAATTTGATCGGGATCAACAACTTGCAGCGGTCCTTCAGCGGTCAGACCGTACAGCAGTCCAAAGATAATCAGCGGGGAGGCCACCCACGCCCAGGTCAGGAGTCGCCTGGTCGTCGTTCCCCGATAGCGTTCGCCGCGATAAACGACGAAGCTGGGTAGGGCCAGAACAACCAATACCCCAATAGAGGCCCAAATCCGCCACTGAATTACCGGATCGCGGAAGCGGAACAGCAAAATATTGGGTAGATTTTCAATGACCGATCCCCAGGAGGCGCCGGTGTGAATATCCTCCAGTTCTTCGATAACGATATTGGGATCATCAGCGGATTTAGTTAAGGTAACCTGTCGAATCGGGGTACCGGCCGCATTTTCCAAAATAACTCGCGGTGGTAGCGAAGATCCTTCTGGGAAATTACTAAAATCGACTCGATAAGCGGCTAAAGCATCATCAACCGTAATTTCATTGGGGCGTTCTTCGTTACTGGTAATCGGATCGGTCTCAAACGAGGCGTTGACCCAGGCGTAGCTGTAAAAAGCGCGCACCCCAGCCAGGATCAAGAGAGTCAGGAACAACGTGACCAACACGTTGTTGATCGAGTTGTACATATTCTCTTTGAGCCAAAATGTCAGGGGGGTATGATCCTTTTGCAGTTCTGAAATGACCGTCATGTACACCGTCAACGCCCATATAATCAAGACGGTGGTTGTCGAACCCGGGGCGGCAGACAGCTGTCCAATCGTGTACCAGCCAACAAAGGCGGTAAAGGCGATCAGCCAAACCATCAATATCCAACTTCGAGTGATCTGCTCAGCGACAAAGCGGCGTAAGTCGAGATGAAACTGCTTACGGCCGGGAACGAGTGCGCGTATGTTGCTTAAAATCACGTCCATAATTTATCTCTCCACCAGCTGAATCCGTCGGTTGTACGCATTGAGCATTAACGAAACAATCAAACTAATCGACAGATAAAAAGCCAGGACAATCAGCATAATCTGGATCGACCGGCCGGATTGGTTAATGGTGGTATTGGCGATATTCCAAAAGTCGGGATAAGCCACCGCCAGGGCCAGGGTTGAGTTTTTAGCCAGGTTGAGATATTGACTCGTTTGCGGAGGAATAATTACCCGCAGCGCCTGAGGCAAAACCACCAGCCGCAGCCGCTGTCCTTCAGAAAGGCCCAGGGCCCGCGCCGCCTCCGACTGACCCTTGGAAACTGACTGGATCCCCGCACGGACAATTTCAGCAATTGTGGCGCCGGTATTCAAGACCAAACCAATTAAAACAGCCGTGAACTCGGTGGTCATTTTGCCGCCACCGACAAAATTAAACCCTTCAATGCGTGGAATCGACCAGCGCACGGGTGCCTCTTGCACCGGCAGCAGGAGAAAGCTGTTGGGATTCTCCAAAATATCGCGCTCCCCGGCCAGGACCGCCGTCGGGGCCACGTACACCTCGCAATCGCCATCCGCAAAGCTGCTGGTAGCCCTACTTTGGGAGGAAAGGCGTCTAACCGTATACGGGATCCCACGCTGTCGCAGCTGGGCGGTAAAATTCACTTCTGATGGCGCATCTCGCAAAACACAGAGGCTCAGAGCCAGTTCATCGACCGCATCCTGAGTCATCACTTCATTGGCCACCAGCATATCGATTTCCCCAAGGGTGTTAACGTCATACCGCTGCAGCATCAGCGTTTCAAAATCGCTGATCTCCTCAACCTGGAGCTGCCGGCCGAGTAAAATCGACTGGTTCGTATCGTTAGAGGAGAAGACCCAACCCAATATCGCGATGGCCAAAAAGCTGATTATCGGCCATAAAAATCGGTTTTGGCTGCGGCCGGTCTGCTCTTCGACGCGCCCCAAAATCCACCAGAGAACCTGAGCCTGGATCAACCCCAAAACTAGAAACGCCAGCCACACGCCTGCTGAAGGGAGAAATGTGGCGTTGATAAAATTAACGCCGCGCTGGCTGATAAATATCGGTATACCCGGAATTTTGATCGCTTCTTCAATTTGCGGCAGCGCCAAAAGTACCGAGAAATATATAATGATTAGCTGTAGCACCAGAGGAGTATTGCGCAATATATCCACATACCATTTGGCGATATTGGCGACCAGCCAATTTTTAGATAATCGAGCAATACCAACAAAGGTTCCCAAAATCGTGGCCAGAATGATGCCGGATACGATTACTTTTAAGGTGTTTAAAGCGGCCGCCCCCAAGGCCCGCCAATAAGAATCAGCCGGATCATACTCAATAGGCGTTTCAGCCAATTCAAATTGAGCATCCGAGCTCAAAAAGTCAAAAGAACAGCGCGGTTTTGAACTACCATCGATACAGATGAACTGGGATTCTCCCAAGGCATCCAAATTGGATAAAATGTTGTTGATAAACCAAACTGTAACCAGGATAAAGCCTACAACAAACGCCAGTTGAGCCAATACCCCAAGCACCCGAACGTCGAGCAGTGATGGTAATTTAAAACGGCGCCCACTTGGATCAATGCTGCCTTGCGCCATACCAAACCCTCCA
>JAAUYD010057128.1_pt1 | contig 35584 bp, 33 predicted proteins | sample 7278101 | NCBI WGS metagenome assembly JAAUYD01 (sample SAMN14350128, study PRJNA611818) | marine sediment metagenome | isolation source: surface marine sediment (0.6m) | place: French Polynesia: Moorea | collected 2018-08
GGGGAGAAAATGGCCAATATCCCCATGTAATTGTGGAAATACTTTCAGAGTCTACAGCAAAAATTGACCGAACCAAGAAAAAAGAACTCTATCAAAATATCTTTCGCACCCTTAATTATTTCTGGTTTGATCCTAATAGTTTAGAGTTTCAAGGGTTTAGGTTATCGGAAGGAAAATATCAACCGATTAACCCAGACGAAAAAGGCTATTTATGGTGTGATCAATTAGGATTATATTTAGGGATTCATGAAGGAAAATTACGTTATTTCACCCCTGAAGGGAAATTAGTTTTAACTCCTCAAGAAAAGATAAAAGATTTAGAAAATAATCAATTATTAGCTGTTTTTCGTCTTCAAGAACTAGGATTAACCTTGGAACAGATAGCGGATGCTTTAAGTTTATCTGTTGAACAAGTTAGGATTATATTATCACAACCCTAATTCATTAGGATCAATACCTAAACTCCTTAATTTGTCTTCTAATTGTTTTGCTCTTTGTTGAGCTTGTTGTGCATTTTCTCTCTCCTGTTGGGCTATTTGTTGAGCTTGTTGTGCATTTTCTCTCTCCTGTTGAGCTATTTGTCGTTCCTGTTTTGCTGCTTCTTCTGGAGTTGGAACTAACTCTCTGTCAGAGGTAAAATATCTTAATTGCTGTTCATAAATTCCTAAATATAATGCCAATTGTTCGCTCCATAACCACCCTTGTTCAGTGGGTTCAATTGGTTGGTAGGTTCCCCGAATTAAGGTAAACCCTTCAAATTCTAAAGTAACAGGATCAAACCAAAAATAATCAGGTGTTCGGAATATATCTTGATAAAGTTGTTTTTTTTCTTCGCGATCTACTTTAGCAGTGCTATCAGATAAAATCTCGACAATAACATTAGGATATTTACCCTCTTCTTGCCAAACGACCCAACTTTTGCGATTTTGATTTCTCGTGGTTCCTAATACTACAAAAAAATCGGGTCCGCGAAAGTCTTCTGATTTTTTTTGATTAGGACTGTAATAAATTGTTAAATTTCCCGTGGCAAAATAGTCATTTCTATCTTGCCATAACCATTCTAAACATTGAATGAGCAGTAAAATTTGTCTGAGGTGTAGATTACTTTCCAAGGGAGGTTCATCGCTCCAAAATTCGCCTTGTGGGAAACTTATCTCATGGTTGGGTTCGGTTTGAGGAAGGGTTAAAGTTTGAGAATTAGTCATCGCTTTTAGAGTTGAACAGGGCAACTATTATTTAATTTTAGGTTACTTTGATAAAAATAGAATTTAACATAAAATATGTGTTATCATTGCTATATCTGTACTAAGGGTTTAAAACCATGACAACCCTAGATATTTCCTCTGATCTGATCTGTCCGCCTACAGATTTATGGAGTGATGAACCTCCTTTGGAAAGCGATCTTCATTTACAACAAATTATTCTGCTTTTAACCTGTCTAGAGAGTTTTTGGTCAGAGAGAAATGATTACTATGCAACGGGTAATCTGACCATTTATTATAATGCTGAACAACTCAAAAAAAGAGATTTTTGCGGACCTGATTTTTTTGTGGTTTTAAATACCGAAAAACGTCCCCGTAAAAGTTGGGTTGTTTGGGGAGAAAATGGACAATATCCCCATGTAATTGTGGAAATACTTTCAGAGTCTACAGCAAAAATTGACCGAACCAAGAAAAAAGAACTCTATCAAAATATTTTTCGTACTCCTAATTATTTCTGGTTTGATCCTGTTAGTTTAGAGTTTCAAGGGTTTAGATTATCTGAAGGAAAATATCAACCGATTAATCCCAATGAAAACGGTTATTTATGGAGTGATCAATTAGAATTATATTTAGGGATTCATGAAGGAAAATTACGTTATTTTACCCCTGAAGAACAATTAGTTTTAACTCCTCAAGAATCGGCTAAACTTGCTCAAGAAAAGTTAAATAATTTAGAAAATACTCAATTATTAGCCGTTTCTCGTCTTCAAGAACTAGGATTAACCTTAGAACAGATAGCAGACGCTTTGAGTTTATCGGTTGAACAAGTCAGTACTATATTATCACAAGGTTAGGGAACAGTTTAACATGAGAATCAATGATTTAGAATTGTCCGTAAGTCGTTTCCTGGAGGATTAACCTGTTGACCCTAATTTCACAATATCTGTTATTTTGATACATGACCTAAATATTTCATGTAAACGATGAAACGTCGCCATTTCCTCAGTAATGCTGCATTAGGGGCAACTACCGCCACCGTTCTCAGTTCCTGTCAAACCCAGTCCACAGAAGGAAACGGGACTGCATCTAGCTTACCGAACCTTCGCTGGAAAATGCAAACCAGTTGGCCCAAGTCCCTCAATACCATTTTCGGTGGGGCCCAGATTGTCTGCGATCGCGTTAAAGCCATGACTGGCGGAAAATTTACTATTACCTCTTACGCAGCAGGAGAAATTGTTCCAGGATTGGAAGTCTTAGACGCAGTACAACAAGGAACCGTCGAATGTGGCCACTCTCCCAGTTACTATTATATAGGGAAAAATCCCGCTTTGGGCTTTGGGACTGCTATGCCGTTTGGTTTAACTGCCCAACAACAAAACGCTTGGTTTTATCAGGGTGGCGGTCTAGAAACCATGCACAAACTTTACGCCGATTTTAACATTATTAGCTTTCCGGCAGGGAATACGGGGGCGCAAATGGGAGGATGGTTTAAACGGGAAGTGAAGTCCGTTAATGACCTCAAAGGCTTAAAAATGCGTATTCCTGGACTGGGAGGGGAAGTTATGACTCGCTTAGGGGTCAATGTGCAAGTATTGCCTGGGGGTGAGGTATTCCTAGCTTTGGATACGGGGGCCATCGATGCTGCGGAATGGGTAGGTCCTTATGACGATGAAAAATTAGGTTTAAATAAAGCGGCCCCCTATTATTATTATCCGGGTTGGTGGGAACCTGGGGCGACCTTAGACTTACAAATTAATAAAACTGCTTGGGATAAGTTACCAAAAGAATATCAAGAAATTTTGCAAACAGCAGCAAAAGAAGCTAACTTAAATATGTTGAGTCAATACGATGCACAAAATCGAGTTGCCCTGCAATCTTTACTGCAAGGAGGGACACAATTAATTCCTTATTCTGATGAAATTTTAACGGCAGCTAAAACGATTGCTTTTGATTTATATGAAGAAAATGCTAGTAAAGATAGTACTTTTAAAGAAGTGTATGAATCTTGGAATAAATTTAGACAAGAAATTGCCCAATGGAATAAAATCAATGAATTAAGTTACACCAACTTTGCCTTTAAGTAAAAATAACTGATAAATGATAATTGATGACTGATAACTGAACAATGAAACTTGTTATAATTTTACTCCTCAATTTCCTATTACTTTTTGCCTGTCCTCAATCTATTCAAGCAGGAGAAATAGCTGATAGATTAGCTGCTTATCCTCACTGGAATGGTAAACCAAATATTAGTCAACCTGACAATGATTTAATTTATCCTCAATGGATGTCAGGAACCTGGACAGCTACCAGTATATTAAGAGAACAAATAGCTCCTTTAGCCCCTGAAATTGTCACCCCAGGCTTTGAAAAAAACAAAAAATACTTAAATAAACGTTTTACCTTTCAAGTCCGTTTTAAACCCCAAAAACTCTCAAATCCTAGTATCCTTTCTCTTTCCTCTTTATCCCTTAAAAAAAATTTGATTGTTGCCGATCGCGCTTTTAACGGAGAGAATATAGCTAAAGCTTATCTAGGAGATGATCAAGTTTTATCGGTTAAACTTTCTTCTGATAATCCTAATCGTCAAATTACCTTTTTATCTCAAAATAATCAACTCATTTCTACAGTAACAGGTCGGGGTCAAGAAACCCCAAATCTTCACGAATTTTTAACCATAGAAATGACTCAACAACTGTTTCAAAGACCTTCTAGCATTTATCTCAATGAGGTTGAAACCACCACAGATTATCAACTCATTGATCCTAACACAGTTGAGGCGAAACAAGTCACTGCTATCTATTTATCTCCGAAAGATCCTGACTATTTTAAGGCAATTGAGCGTCCCGTTGCTGTTTATAAATATGATTTGATTTTGGATAAAAAAAAAGGAAAATGAAGATAATTAATTAGGAACACCAATCAATCCTTCAATTATCCATAATGTTGACTTAAATAACTAAAATTGTTTTTATTGTATCATTATTCTAAAAATTTAGCTTTATTGTCTGTTATATTCTATTTAATAGAATTGATTACTGCTCATTTATTGTCCAAATTCTAAACGAGCTTGTTCTACCATTTCCACTGTAACTTCTTCTGAGTCTGCTGCTCTCGCTAATTCTTCAATACGTTGACGAGCTTGAGTTCTGACAAAAAAAGGGATGTTTTTCAGCTTTTTTTGAGCTTCTTGGCTCCAACGGGGATTTCCTTCCACACTAAATTGACTCATGGTTTTCCCTATAGATTGATTTTCATATTCCTTATTATATCATTACTCGTAATCTAATCTGCTCAAACTTAACAAATAGTAAAATATTCAAGCCTGAGTTAATTCTAGAACTACAATAATCATTATTTGTTTATTAATTAGTGATTATGGAAACTGAAAATGAACAATGGTTTAAGATTCGTCAAGCTTTTGAGAAAAATTGGGGTTATAAAGATTTTAGGCACCCACAAAAAGAGGTTGTTAACTGTTTATTAAAAGAACAGGATGCCTTAGTTATAATGCCAACTGGTGGAGGAAAATCTGTTTGTTTTCAACTTCCTGCTTTATTAAAAAAAGGATTAACCCTAGTCATTTCTCCTTTAGTTGCTTTAATGGAAAACCAAGTCAATGACTTACAACTCAAACAGTTACCTGTAGAATTATTACACAATGAAATTCCTAGACAGCAACGAAAAAAAACCTTAGATAAGATTAATAAACAACAAATTAGATTACTGTATCTTTCTCCAGAAACCTTATTAAGTCCTCCCGTTTGGAAATTATTAATTCAACCCCATATTGAGATTAATGGATTAATTTTAGATGAGGCACATTGTTTAGTCCAATGGGGGGAAACTTTTCGTCCTACTTATAGTCGTTTAGGGGCAGTTAGACAAGCATTATTAAACAATAAAACTGTTAATCAAAAAATAGCGATCGCAGCCTTTACAGCAACAGCAAACCTTAAATCACAAGACATTATCAAAAGCAGTTTACAGTTAAAAAATCCGCAAATATTTTCTATTAGTCCCTATCGTAATAATCTCAATTTAGCCATTAAAATTACTTGGACTTCTCGCTGTCGTAATCATCAACTCCTAAATTTTATCAAACGTCAACAAAGACAAAGTGGTTTAGTCTATATTCGTTCCCGTAAAGAGAGTGAAAAAGTGAGTCAATGGTTACAAGAATTGAATTATAAAGTTGCTGCTTATCATGCTGGTTTAAGTGCTTTAGAAAGACGAAAAATTGAAGATCAATGGTTACAAGATAAATTACAATTTGTGGTCTGTACTTCGGCCTTTGGCTTAGGAATTAATAAACCCGATGTACGTTGGATTGTCCATTATCAATCACCATTTTTATTATCAGAATATTTGCAAGAAATTGGACGAGGAGGAAGAGATGGAAAGAAGACAAATACATTAACTTTAATTAGTGAACCTACAGGATGGCTTGATCCCAGTGATCAGCAAAGAAACCAATATTTTCTACAACAATTACAAAAAAATTACCAGCAAGTAAAACATTATTTTAAACAGATACCAAAACAAGGAAATATAATAAATATTAAACAAGAAATACCTAAAATTGAAATAATTTTATCCTTATTATATCGTTGGGGAAAAATAAAATGGATAGACCCTTTTAATTATGAGTTAACCTCTGATTTATCATCCTTAAGCATTAGTCAAATTCTTAAGATATCTCAGCAAGAATCACAACAAATGAAACAATATTTAATGACTCGTGCGTGTCGTTGGCAGTATTTGTTAAAAGTCTTTGGGTTTACTAAAGAAGCAAAAGGGTTTAAATGTGGTCATTGTGATAATTGTTTAAGAAAATAATTGCCATATAACCATGACTAATGAGTGATAACTGATTTTATCCCCCAATTTGTGACATAGTACGGTTATAAATTCCTGTATCATTACCTGAGTCTCTTTGTTTATAATTGATGTCTGGTTTAATGACTAATAATTGAGCAACTTTTTCTTTTATTTCTGTCGTTTTAATTCCATTTCTTAGTAATTTTTTTAAGTCAATTTGTCCTGTTTCATTTAATAAACAAGGCCGTAACCATCCGTCAGCAGATAGACGCATTCTGTTACAGCGATCGCAGAAACATTCTGACATTTGACTGATAAATCCTAAAGTTCCTTTTGCCCCAGGAATTTTAAACACATCTGCTGGACCATTCCCTTTAATATTACTTTCAATTAAACCCCATTTTTGTCTTATTTTTTCTCTTATTTCTTCAGAAGGAACCCAAGCGCGATCGCTGAATAATCCAGCATTTCCAATAGGCATAAATTCGATAAAACGAATATGCCAATTTTTATTAATACTCAGTGCTGCTAAGGCTTCAATTTCAGTTTCATTGACTCCAGGAATAACAACTACATTTAATTTTAAGGGATCAAAACCGACTTCGTAGGCGGTTTGAATGCCTAACCAAGTTTGGTGCCACAGATCGGCTTTTTTATGACCAATAATTGTCTTAAAGGTATCTGCATTTAAAGAATCTAAACTAACATTAATACGCTTTAATCCGGCCTGATATAAGTCTTTAGCTAAGGATGATAATAAAAAGCCATTGGTTGTCATAGATAAGTCTTCTATTGCTGGTAATGAAGCAATATCCGTCACTAAATCAACAATTCCTGGTCTTAATAAAGGTTCCCCTCCTGTTAAACGAAATTTAGAAAATCCAAGGGGAATAAATACCTCTTTTAATAAAGTCATAATTTCTTCATGAGTGAGTAATTCTTGACGTAAAATATAGTCTAATTCTGCTCCTTCTGGTAGACAATATTGACACCGAAAGTTACAGCGATCAATGAGACTAATACGAAGATAATCAACTCTATTCATGGTTTATAGGTTAAGTAAGCTACAAGTCTATCTCTAGTATATCAACTTTACTAGAGATTCAGTTATCAGCTATCAAAAATTTAGAATTTAGAATTAAATCAACATTCTTAATTTTGCATTCTACATTGTACATTTTATTGTTTTTGACTAAACCATTCTGTAATTCCATTGGCTAAAATGGCTGCTAAATTTTTCTGTTGTTGTGCATCTGTTACCCATTCAAACTCTGTTGGATTGATCATAAATCCTAATTCCAATAAGACAGAAGGTGCGCTATGAGGACGAGTTAAAGCTAAGTTATTCCAAAACACTCCATAGGAAGGACGGTTCCCTTTTTCTACTAAATAATCATGTAAAAATTTTGATAAATCTTCGGCTTGAGAATGATACCAAAACATCCCAATTCCAGCAGTATTAATGGCATCTCCATTATCAGGTAAAGCGTTATAATGAATGGATAAAGCAATCGCTGGTTTAACCGTATTAATCATCTTAACACGGTCTTGCAAAGAAACATTTTTATCGGTTTCTCTGGTCATATAAACCGTTGCCCCTCGCTTTAATAATTCTTGTTTTAGTAACTTGGAAACAACTAAATTAACCGACTTTTCAGGATAACCATTGGGTCCTTTTGCTCCCCATTCATCACCCCCGTGACCCGGATCTAAAAGGATTTTGACATTTTTTAAAGGCTGACTATTTTGACTTTCAATTTTTGGAGGATGACGTAGGGTAAAAATTAAGTTGGTACCTTCATAGTTTAGATCATATCCCCATTGCTGATCTGGGTATAATTCAAAATAATATTCAATTTTATCAGGACTCACTTGCTGCCAGTAAAAACTTTTAATTAAGGGTTCATATTTTAAGCGAATAGTATCCGTTTGTGCAGTGGTGTTGTATAAAGTTAATGTGATTTTATTGCCCATTTGATTAACAGAAACAGGAACCGGTAACGTTAGGGGGAAAATAGCTTTAGTTTCTTGATTATTTTTCTCAAATTTTGCACTTCTAATCGTTGCTTTTGCTGAGGATAAATTAGGAACAATTCTCGTTTCATTGGCTTTAATCCATGCACCATAATCAAGCTGTAACCACTCCCCTTTTTGACCAATAACTGATACAACGGTTCTTTTAGGTAAAGGAGTTAAACGGGAATAATTGGTACTCGGTCCGCTTCTAGCAACGCCGGCATCTGCTATAATTTCCACAATTTTTAATTGCTTAGGATTAAGAATATTAATGGTTCCTTTTCCTTTTTGAGTAATAGTTTTATTGTTTAATTTTAGTTGAAATTTAGGGGTTCCAAAGTTACCAATTTTATTGAATTTTGTACAGCCTTTATATTGGGTAATTTCCTCAATACTTGGTTCATTTGAATTGGTCAAAATAGCAGAATTGGCAGGAAGTTTTACTAAGTCAGGTTGAGGTAATAGAGGAATAGTTTGATTAGCAATGCTAACAGAAACTGTAGCATTAGGTGCAGCGATCGCACTAAAACAAACAGGACGATTAGGTAACACAGATATTGATTGATTGGGACTCAAAGAATTTTCAGCAAAGGCAACTCCTTGAGGAATGTTAGGTGTAACAGAATTTCGCGTAATTGTGAGATTAATGGTTTTATTATTATGGCGTAAAACAAAGCGATTAACCCCTAATTTTAAGGGAAAAGATGGGGCAAAATGCCCCTGATTACTGCGCTGTATTTTTTGTCCATTGACAGTAACCTCTCCTTGAGGAGAAGCGGTTCCAATTAAAAAAATTTTGTCAGCAGTCGTCTTATGGTTTTTAGGAGGATAAGCTAAATATAAGGGCTGTTGTGCATTAGCTACTGAAGTGATCATAATACCACTTTGGAGAGTGAGAAAGCTGATAACAGTTAATCCCAATAATTTTGACATAATTCCTTTGATAGCTAACTTGATCAATTTATTTTACTTAATTTGCTGAGCTTTGTTTGCAGAAATTGTACACTAGAAATGATTGATCTTAGTTAAAGGTTTAGAGAAAACACAATGACACTTTCCATGTATCAAGCGGCCATTCCACCCATGACCCGCAGTTTAAATAGTTTAGTGGGGATTTTGGAAAAAGGTGCAGCCTATGCTGAAGCGAAAAAAATTGAGCCTCAAGTGCTGATTGGGTTTCGTCTTTACCCCGATATGTTTCCTCTCTCTCGACAAGTACAAATTGCTTCGGATATAGCTGGACGGGGTGCAGCTAGATTAGGGGGTGTTGAAGCTCCAACTATGGAGGATAACGAAACCAGTTTTCCTGAACTGATTGATCGACTTAAACAGACGATTGCTTATTTGGAAACCTTAACCCCAGAACAGATTGATGGCACCGAAGAAAAAACAATTGAGCTACCAGTTGGTTCAGAAACCCTAACCTTTGATGGACAATCATTTCTGTTGTATTTTGTCCTTCCTAATGTTTATTTTCATGTCACCACAGCCTATGACATTCTACGTCATTGTGGGGTTGAAGTAGGTAAGCGTGATTATTTAGGGGTATCTTAAAGAAGGAGTTAGGAGTCAGGAGTCAGGAGTTCCTCACTACGTTCCGGCGCTATCGCACAGGAGTCAGGAGTCAGAATTTTCTCTGATTCCCTCCTTGTTAACGAAGTCAATTGAGTTTAATTTTGCTTTTCCCTTTCCCTTTACTCTAGGGATAGGGGTCCTAAATACTTGCGTAAATAGGGAGAAAAGACCTCGTAAATTAAGGTTAACGGTTTGCGATCGTGCCAAAATAAATAATGTCTTCCCCAAAAAGGTCCTTTCTCTTGAAATGCTTCTTCTAATACAGAAGAATGACCATAATAAATCCCTTGAATATCACGATATAATTCTGTATGTAACCGTGATAAACTATCCCAAATCGGCAAAGAACGATTTTGTAGATACTCATCCACATGGTTCGCATCCCACCAAGAAGTCGCATAGGCTAATCTTTGTCCCGATGCTGTCCTTAACCAAACCTGTCGTCTTAAACGGGGTTCGGGTACGATTTCAATTTGAGGTGGGGCCCCGTCGTCGTCGCTACCAATGGGAGACATATCGATGAGATCAACCTCTGTTTTTTCCGTGGTCAACAGTTGCAAATGACGGGTAGGGGAACCATCTCCCAACAGTAAAATTTGCCACGCAGGGGATAACATATCATGGGGAAGTCCACGCTTAACTACATCTTCGTTTCCTTGCCAAACAATATCCAAGGCGTGCCATTGATGGGCTAAAGTGCTTTTATAGTAGGGTTTCAAGTTAGCTGTCAAGGTTCTTAATAAAACTTTACTAATCTTTAACTTTTATAATAGCAAAACCTTGAAAGTTTACAGCAGGTTATTCCTTTGAGATTTTTATTTTCGACCCACATTTTGGATATTTAACGCTAATTGAACCGATATTGCCGATGTAGCTACACTAACGAAGATGTTTCTATAACTAGGATCAATAACCGCGATTGTAAATAACCCTACTACCAATAACAGTACAGACCAACTTTTAGCATCTGGATTGATGAAGTTGTTTTTAAGGTTAGACTTAGACTCTTTCTTGCGTCGAAACATGATCAGCCTCCTGACTTTGACCCAATCATAGCACCAAATTTTTTGGGTAGCAATATTGGGTTTTATGAATTAAACTAAGTCTAGAACTTTAATATAACCATAACTATGCCAAAGAAAAAAGTAACAGTTAAAAAAGCTCAATCAAAAATCAAAAAGCTCAGAGAAGACCAGAACCTAACTCAAGCACAGTTAGCCGTTTTTATTGGTGTTACTAGCAACACAATTCAGAATTGGGAGAAAAATGTCGGACTTGATCAATTAGAAAAGTATATTAAACTATGTACAATCCTTAACTGTAAGATTGAAGACTTAATCGATTATGTTGAGGACGAGGTCGATGTTGAGACAGTACCACAATCCAAGGGTTTTTCTGTAGAAGAACTACGTGATTTACAAAAACGATGGGAAGATACTAAGACTCGTTGACAAGTCTTGTATATAAAAGAATAAAAGCTTGTTAGCAATATTTTGTAAAAGTGTTGTAACATTCAGAATGTAATCACGTTTGCTAAGAGTAAGAGTTTAACAACAATCGAATGACATCAAGACTACCACGAATACGAAGAGTCATCATTGATGCTGACTTATTGATTTTATCACTTGAGACATCAGAATATAGTGACGCACTCGAAAGATTCTTGACAGATGAAGGTTCAATGTTTTTTTTTATTGTTCAAGACTGCTTAGAGAGAGCTTGTCAACGATATAACAAAAATACTCAACAAGTCCTCAATGTGCTTAGTGAACGTGTCGGTATTAAAATTACGGCGATCGAAGATGTTAACAAAAAGGTTTTAGGAGACGCAATAAATAATCTAGATGCTATACCCATAAATGAAGCAGATGATGAGAAATATTGGGATTCTATGGTAGAGCTTGCCTATGCACAAGCTCATCAAATTCAAGAGCTTCTTACCCATAGACCTAATTACTTTTCTGTTTATGATTCCGTTGGTCATCAAATTCAAATTCAGGTAATTCAGCCTACAAATTGGCAGTTGAGATTGCTTAGATTGTTTAGACAATGGTTTTCAAGTTTAGGGTTTATAGAATATTTCATATTAGGATGTTTGATTTTTGTTAGTTGTTCTACTCTAATTTATCATATTTTTATAAAACCTAGTCCATCTATTTGTAATTCGATCAGTTATGATTTTTTGAGTTGTGGAGACCGAGAGTTAAGTAAAACTCAGAAACAACAAGGTATTGATTTATTTAGAGAAAAAAAATATGGTGACGCATTAGAAGAATTCAAATCAGATTGGAAAGAAACACGAGATCCTGAAACCTTAATTTATTTGAATAATGCTTTTCTTGAACTTGACAGAAAACAGGGAGGAGAAGATTTTAATACTATTGCTGTTTTAGTTCCTCTTTCAAAGAAAGGACATACCGATGTTAATGATGAAAGAGATTTAGCTAAAGAGATTTTACGGGGCGTTGCACAAGCCCAAACTGCACACCATGCTAATATATTTGATAAAGATGTATTTTCTTGGGAGCCTGATAATAAGGGTGATTTTAATTTTTTAGCTACAACAAACAGACCACAGTCTAATAAAAAAGGAATTAGAGTGATAATTGTTGATGATGATAATGATCCTGATGAGATAGAAGATTTAACTAACAAGTTAGTCAAAATAGATGAAATACAAGGCTTTATTGGTCACTATGCTAGTGATCTTACTGTAAAAGCTGTTAAGATTTACAATGAGCATCAGAAAGTTCTAATTTCCTCTGGTAGCACCAGTGAAGATTTAGCTAATTCAGCAAACCAATATCAATACTTCTTTAGAACCGTACCCAGTGCCAAGTATCAGGCTCAACTTTTATTCAATTATATTGTTGATGAGATTCCAGAAGACAAGACCAAAGAAGTTGCAGTTTGTTATGTTAAGAATAGTGCATTTAGTCGATCTATTTATGAGGAATTTGATAACTTAGTTAAAAATGAAGAGACAGTCGACTTTGTAGATTATAAATGTATTGGAAATAAGGAGGATAAATATAGCTTTGCAGGTTTAGAGTTTGACGAGAAAAATGTAATAGAACAATTTGATAAAAAAGGTGCAGATATTTTAGTGTTATTTCCTGATGGACAAACTTCTAAAAGTATGCAAAATTCTCTTGATCTCATTAAAGCGAATAATGGAGATAAATACATTCTTGGTTCATGGAATTTGCGAAATAAGAGAACTGTAAAGACTTTAGAAGATAAAAACAAAAACTTAGTTGAAAAATTAGTATTAGCTGTACCTTGGGAATACCCATCCCAAGAAGAAAGGTCGAATAATCCAAGGTCAGAAAAAAACAAGTATGCTAGTAATGTTGGCATATTATGGAATGGTGTTGTGAGTCCAGTTAGTGCTTTATCTTATGATGCAACTCAAGCATTGATTTCAGGAATGGATGATGAAACTCAAAGTCTTGAAAATTTCTTAAGAAATTATAACGAAACAAGAGTTACTGGGAAAATCTCTTTTGATCAGTATGGAAATAGAAAATGTAATCCCATGTTATTAGTAAAAGCTGTTGAAGGAGATAATGGTCGTTTGAAGTTTGAAAAGATATCAAATTCCAGGACAAATCTCTTAGAATCAGGAGAGGAATGCCAAGATGAAAATAGTTGATGATTCTAGTTTTAAACCAAACTGAGGTTAATTATTAAATGCTTGGATTTATCCCTTTAAATAAACCTTCAGGGTTTACGTCTCATGACTGTGTTGCTAGGGTAAGACGACTCTTAAAAATAAAAAAAGTAGGACACGGAGGGACGCTTGATCCCCCAGCAACAGGAGTTTTACCGATCGCAGTGGGTAAAGCAACTCGTTTATTACCTTTTTTGCCCGAAAATAAGGCTTATCAAGCTATAATTCGCTTCGGTATCCAAACAACCACAGATGATCTTCAAGGAGAAGTGATTAAACGTCAATCTGCCTCTCATTTAAGTATAGAAGAAATTAAACCCTTATTAACGAAGTTTTTGGGAAAAATTGAACAAATTCCTCCCATGTATAGTGCTATTCAACGGAATGGAAAACGGTTGTATGAGTTAGCAAGGAAAGGGGAAACAGTAGAAGTTCCTGTTAGAACCGTTAGCGTTGACAAAATAGAAGTTTTAGACTGGTATGCAGGGGAATTTCCTGAACTGGTGCTGAATATTGAATGTGGGCCAGGAACTTATATTCGGGCGATCGCCAGAGATATAGGAGAAAAATTGGGGGTTGGGGGAACCTTAGCAGCATTAACCCGAACCGAAAGTTGTGGCATGATCCTATCAGAAACCATAACATTAGACGACTTAGAAAAACAACTTGAACAAGGAACTTTTTCCTTACTCAAACCACAATTACTCTTAAAACATCTACCGAGTATTACCCTTTCTGTAGAAAAAGGTAAACGCTGGTGTCAAGGGCAAAAAATTGTTATCGATCCTGTCAATATTGTTACTTTTTCTGAGATTATTCAGGTTAATAATGAAATGGGAGAGTTTTTAGGAATGAGTCAAATAATCTCTGATGATAATCATCAAATTCTCAAGCCAAAAGTTGTTATTAATTAGTATCAACTGACTAAATTTCTTTTTAAGTAGTCGGACATAAATAAACAGCACTATCTTAAAAAATGTTTTCCCGATGAATTCCTCCTGACTCCTGACTCCTGACTCCTGACTCCTGACTCCTGACTCCTCGTTTCACAGTTAACTTTAATTTTGTCCAACCACTTACCACTTCCCTTTTTTTCCACTTGATTAGGGAACTTTATCTTCAATAATGGGACTGACATCCTATGAAACAGTGTCTTATGATGAAATCAAGGATAAATCCAATATCAATGATCGGTGTGCAATCCAAGAGGGTGTATTATGTTGAACCTAAACTATGGTAAATCAGGAATGGCTAGTGCGATCGCTTTATTAATGGGAATTACAGCAATGTCGCCATTTTATAGCCTAAAACCCGCAACGGCCCAATTATTACCGCGGCCTTCCCAACCCTCCTATCCTGTCAATACCAGCGTTACCATTCCGGCAGGAACCCGCATTCCCATGCAATTTCAAAACGGTGAGAGAATTTTAGTTAGTCCAGAGGAGACTTTACCTATCACCTTGAGAACCGCAGTAACTATCCGTGATAGTAACCGAAACGTATTAATTCCGGCAGGGAGTGAAGTTAATGGAGAAATTCGCCCTGCTAACGGCGGATCTCAATTTATTGCCAGTGAAATCATTATTGATGGTCAATCCTATCCCTTCAATGCGACTTCCAGAGTCGTCACTCGAACCGAAACCATCCGAGAAGGGGCCAGTGTGGGAGAAATTTTAGGGGGTACCGTCGCCGGGGCCGGGGCCGCTGCTATCATTGCAGGAGTAACAGGTGATCGCCGGATTGATGCGTTAGAAGTGTTAGCTGGGGCCGCGGTAGGAACCTTAGCAGGATGGGGTTTACCCGAAGCAGGAATTATCGGGGGTGGAGAAGCAACGGTCATCGCTATTGAACCGGATCAAGATTTTGTTCTCACCTTACAGTCTGATTTCTTTGTTGCTTCTAACCGCAACTATCAAAATAATAGCTATCGTTTAAGTTTCTTTTAGTTGGGTTAATGATCTCCCGAATTTAGTGGTAAGGAATTCGGGAGATTATTGCTTGCTTAAAAATTAACTGGTTTCTCAGTGATTTTTGTCTATAATTGAGAAATGTAGAAAGAAAAGGTTAATAATTACTTACCATGAATGAAGAAGTCAATGTTAGTCAAGTTCAAGAACCGATAACCACTGCACCTCCTGAAATCTATAAGATTATTGAACGAGTTTTATCTTTAGAAAAAAGTAAGTTATCTCTGCGATCGCCTCGGAATATTAATGATGATATCGTTCAAATTATTAAAGAAGTGATTCAATGAAATTATTATCGATTAAATTATGTAATTTTAGACAATTTTATGGCACAACTCCAGAAATTGTCCTAGCATCTGGTGAACAAAATACCACCATTATTCATGGTAATAATGGGGCGGGAAAAACCACCCTATTAAATGCTTTTACCTGGGTATTATATGAGAAGTTTACGGCTGCTTTTACCTCCTGTGAATTATTAATTAATAAACGGGCAATTATGCAAGCTGAAATAGGAACATCAATAGAGTGTTGGGTAGAAATTTGTTTTGAACATGAACATAAACGTTATCAAATTAAACGAAAATGTTATGCTTGTTTAGATAAAAATGGTACGATTCAATACAGCAAGAATCAATTGTTTATGTTAGTAGCTGGAGAAGATGGCCGCTGGTATCCTCCTCTACAACAACCTGAGGATATTATTAATCGTATACTACCAGAAAGTTTACATCAATATTTCTTTTTTGATGGGGAACATATTGATCATATTTTTCGCAGTAATGATAAAAGTCGCATTGCTGAAGATACAAAAGAACTGTTAGGAGTAAAAGTATTAGATCGTTCTATTGACCATCTCAAAAAAGCAGAAAAAACCTTAGAAGAAGAACTGAAAGTGATCGGAGATATTAATATCAAAAAAAGGATCAAAGAAAAAATAAAATTAGAACAAGAGAAAGATCATCTACAAGAAAAAAAAGAAAATATTGTAGAAACCATAAAATCTCAAGACTTGCAGCAGCAAGAACTATCAGAAAGACTGATAACCTTAAGTAGCAATGAACAATTAAAAACTCTGAAAATAAAATTAGAAAAGCAAGAAGCTAATTTAAAGAATGAAATAAAAGAATTTAAAAAACAAATAAAGCAGTTTATTTCTCATCAAGGTTACTTAATACTTTTAAGTAACATTATTCCCAAATTTAAGACAATAATTACTGATTTACGTGAAAGAGGAGAATTACCCAGTGGAATTAAACAACAATTTGTAGAACAATTATTAAACCGTCAAACCTGTATTTGTGGTCAAGAATTAATCGAAGGAAATCCCTATTATGAACAAGTAAAACAGTGGATGGATAAAGCAGGAATAGCAGCGATAGAAGAATCCGCTATTCGCTTAGAATCTCAAGTGCATGAGATGGAAGAAAAAGTTATTAATTTTTGGGAAAATGTGGATGAAAAACAAGCTAAACTTGAACAATCTCGACTAGAATTATCTAGAGTTGAAGTAGAATTAGATGAGATTAATCAAAAGTTTCGTCATTATCCTGATGCTGACATCAGAAATTTACAAGAAAGTTTAGACAAAATTACCCAAGACATTCGAGAATTACAATTAGAACAAGGAGGAATTCAACAACAATTAACCACCCTTGAAAACCAATTAAAAACCCTGGACAGAGAGATTGCTAAACAAAAACTAAAAGAAGAAAAACAAATTTTAGCTAAACGCAGAAGTGACGCAGCTAGAGAAGCAAGGGAACGATTAATTGAAGTAAGAAGTCGTCTAGAAAAACAGTTTCGTCTCTCTTTAGAAAGACGAGTCCAAGGTATTTTTAGTTCTATTTCTTTTACGCCTTATATTCCTCGCTTAACCCCAAATTATGAGTTAAATTTGATTGAAAATACATCAGGAATAGCCGTTCCTGTTGCAGCATCAACAGGAGAAAATCAAATTTTAAGCCTTTCCTTTATTGGAGGAATTATTGATAGTGTCAGAAAGTGGAGTCATAAAAATACATTAATGGGGCCAGATAGTAGTACCTTTCCCATTGTTATGGACTCGCCTTTTGGAAGTTTAGATGAAATTTATCGTAGACAAGTAGCGAAATCGATTCCTAAATTAGCCAATCAATTAGTTATTTTAGTCACAAAAACGCAATGGCGCGGTGAAGTTCAAGAAGAAACAAATCATTATATTGGAAAAGAGTATGTTTTGGTCTATTATTCTCCTAAACCTGACTGCGAAAAAGATACCATTTTTCTTAATGACATTAATTACCCTTTGGTTCAACAAAGTCCTAACGAATTTGAATATACAGAAATTATAGAAGTTAGTAGAGATAATTAATGAATTATCCCTACACCACCTACTTTTTTCCTGACAACCTGTAACAAAATCCCCCAAAAATTAGTAGGTTTTGACATCGGAAAGGGCTCGGTGATTCCGCAGGTTTTTCTTCCCAACCAAGTTACTAACTTTGAAGCCGATTAACCTAAACTTTTGCGAATATGCTCTTCAATTTTCTTTTTCTTGCTATCATCTTTCAGGGAGAAGCTACCAAAGTTTTCACTACTTCGCTTCACATGACCCATAATTTTTTGCTTACGGTCTTCTTTGAGAGTCGGTTTTGAGACTGGTTGAGGTTCAGGAGTCGGTTCAGGGGTAGGAGGAGGGGGTGGTGTGGTTTCAGAAGTCTTTTTTGGGGACATATATGAAGTTCCGTCTGTACTCTGTTTTAAGTGTTCTAGAATACGTTTTTTACGATCATTAATAGCCATATTACTGATGTGTGAAGTTTTGTAACTAAATTGTAAAGGATTTCCTTAATTTCGTCACTGCTAATAACTTGAAAGTCGTCTAGATAGTTGTTGCATTTAAAAAATGCCTATGTTTAGATATAATCAATCTTGATTGAGTGTTCCACTTACGGGATTTGTATTTGCTACTATTGAAACTTGGCAAGAAAATGAATTGAATAACATAACAACAACTGGTGTTAATGACAATAAGGAGGAATAAAATTATGTTAGAAATTAGGCCAAAAACTGATATCATTTATCCTAGTTCAGATGGTGAACCTGTGGCAGAAACCTATATTCATTTGTATGCTATTTTAACCACTTTAGAAGTCCTAAAACAATATTTATCGGGACAGCAAGCTACCGTATTAGCGAATCAATTTATGTATTATAGTCAGGGACTGCCAAGAATGCGAGTTGCACCTGATGTTATGGTAATCTTTAACGTGGAACCAGGGGGACGAGATAATTATAAAATCTGGGAAGAAAAAGAGGTTCCTCAAGTTATTTTTGAGATGACTTCTCCAGGAACAAAAAGCCAAGATCAAGAGTTTAAAAAGACATTGTACGAACAATTAGGAGTTAAAGAATATTGGTTATTTGATCCAAAAGGTGAGTGGATTTCTAACCAATTAAAAGGTTATCGTTTAAGAAATAATCTTTACGAAATTATTGAAGATAATTTTAGTGAACCTTTACAGTTACAATTAAAAGTTGAAGGGCAATTAATTGGCTTTTATCGAGAAGATACAGGAGAAAAATTATTAATTCCAGAAGAGTTAGCAGCAGCGTTGAAACAAAAAGAAACCGAGTTACAACAAAAAGAAACCGAATTACAACAAGAAAGACAAAAGTTATCTGAAATGGAGTCTATGCTAGAAAAATATCGTCAACAGTTTGGAGATTTATCTGAATAAATTCACCGTTATTATGTTCCTCACCACTGATTATTTTAAAGAAATTATTACTTGTTGTCAACATAGTCCTATTGGTAAACAGTTACCAACGGCTTTATATGTTCATGTCAGTGCAATTGATTTTCTTGACATAAGATTACAAGAATACGAAACAAAAGCAAGGCTAACTGAAGCAATTGAAGGGGCAACTATTATAAAATTTGCTACAGATAAGCCGATTATCTCCTATTTATTTTACCCTCAATTTGATAACGATCCTCATCCTGCATTAACCCTAAGTATTGTTATCAATCTAGATACTGAACAAGTGAGTTATTGGGACTATAAAAAGAAAAAAAATCCTCCAATTCTACATAGAAAAGAAACCTTTATTACCCCTGATTATCCTCACTATGAAATGTTTGCCTATTTAACTAAGATGGAGGAAAAATTAGAGTTATTAACCTTAAATGCACCCATTGGTACTAAACAAGAATGGCAAAAAAGATTAAAACGTAAAAGAATTATTTTTGAGGGACATTATTTAGCTTGTCATTGTCCTATTTTTCCTAAAGAAACCTTGAATATTCAAATAGAAAGACATAAAGCAGCTATTATCAGAAATACCTTATCTCGTCCCGTTCGTTTAGCTTTAGACTTATTATTATTTAATGAAGAAACCACATTTTTTGACTATGGATGTGGTTATGGAGGTGATGTTGAACGGATTGCAGAAGCAGGGTATAAAAGTCAAGGATGGGACCCTTATTATTGTCCCAATAATCACAAAACGATTGCTGATATTGTTAACTTAGGTTATGTCATTAATGTGATTGAAGATGTCAATGAGAGACGGGAAGCTTTAGTCAATGCTTGGGAATTAACTAATAAAGTTTTAATTGTTTCTGCACAGGTTTTAATTGATGATAGAGATAGAGGAGTCATTGCTTATGGAGATGGTATTATTACCAATCGGAATACATTTCAAAAATACTATGAACAAGAAGAACTAAAATTTTACATTGATCAAGTTTTAGAGGTTGATTCCATTCCCATCGGATTAGGTATTTATTTAGTTTTTAGGGATGAAATGGAAGCCCAAAAATTCCGCGCTTCTCGCTTTCATTCTCGTGCAAAAACCCCTAGATTAATCACCAAAGTAAAACGGTTTGAAGACTATGAACACCTTCTAAAACCTTTAATGGAATTTTACACCGAACGAGGAAGACTTCCCAGTAAAGGAGAACTAGAAAATGAGGTACAATTAAAAGAAGAATTTAGAAGTTTTCGTCAAGCATTTAAGGTTATTTTACAAGTTACTCAGGAAGATGATTGGGATATGATTACAGAAAAACGTCGTCAAGATTTATTGTTATATCTTGCCTTAAGTCAATTTGATCGTCGTCCAAAAATGCGGGAATTATCCCCAGAAGTTAAGCAAGATATTAAGTCACTATTTGGCAGTTATAATAGTGCTTGTCTTATGGCTGATGCTATGTTATATCAGGTTGGCAACTTAGAGATAATTGCTCAACTTTGTCAAAAACAAACTATTGGCAGAAAACTTAAAAACTCCCTACTGATTCATATTAGTGCTTTAGAAAATTTAGAACCTCTATTACGTTTATATGAAGGTTGTGCAAGTCGCACAGTAGGGAGGTTAGAAGAAGCTAATGTTATCCAATTTTCTTGGCGTATTCCTAAGATTACTTATTTATTTTATCCTGATTTTGACAAAACTCCCCATCCGAGTATGAAGACTCGGATGCAAATTCAATTAAATAATTTACGAGTTAATTATTCTGATTATTCCGAAGATGAAAATCCCCCCATTCTACACTACAAAGATAGTTTAGTATCTCCTGATTACCCTTTGTATGAAACCTTTAAACAATTAACAGAAAAAGAACAAGAATTAGGTTTATTAGAAAATTATCCAAAAGTCAATCGTTTACAAGGATGGTTAGACTGTTTAAAAGAAAATAAATTAACTTTAGAAGGATATGAATTTACATCTAATTCGCTAACATAAACATTGACTATCGTTATTTAACCTCTTAAGTCATTTTCTTTTGAATTAATTGTTGACATTCTTCTACTGATGCTCGTTTTTCCATCAATTTTACTAACCCTTCATAGGCCGTTTGATGACGAATTAGTAAATTTTTTGCTTGTAATAATGCCCAACTTTCTTTTTGTTGATAAAAATTCGCACTAATTCCTAAAACTCTCATAATTTCTCGCAAATTTTGTTGATCTTCCTTTCCTCCCTCAACATTATTATACATAATTTTTTCTGCTGCAATACCTGCCATTAAAACCGTAAAAATTCTCTCAAGAATTAAGGAATTTTTACTAATTTTTTCTTCATTAGATAAGAGACTAAAATCAAATTGTACCCCTCCTATCCCTGCTTTTTCCGCTTGTCTAAAGGTTTCCCAAGCGGTTAATGTATAACCAGTTACAGGAATACCTAAACAGTAAGCTGCTAAAAAATGTCCTGCTTCATGATGAATAATGCGTTGACGTTCTTGAGAAGAAGTAAATAAGTCTAAAAATAAAGTTAACCCTTTTCCTCCCCAACTGAAACTATCAACGGTTGCTAATCCTAAAATAGCAACCGTTGTGGCCGCAGGGATAAAAGGAGATATATTTAATACAGGACTCAGTAAGGCCGATAGAGTGATGCTAAAAACGGCGATCGCCACTAAGTTTAAGGATGTTTGTTCCATAACACAAAAAATAAAATCAGCTTAAATTTCTAATTGTTATTGTACTATGATAGCAATCTCTGAGAATAACTTTGTCACTTACCAATAAATGTCTAACCTAGAAACATTTAAACGCAAAATCGATACAGCAGAAGATTTACAGTCTGTTGTTAAAACTATGAAAGCTTTAGCTGCGGTTAGTATTCGTCAGTATGAAAAGGCAGTAACGTCTCTAGAAACCTATGATCAAACCCTAGAAATGGGATTACATATTCTTTTACAACGAGATCCTCAAGTATTATTAAATCCAAGCAATTATAAGATAGGAAAAAGACAATTAGGTGTGGTTGTTTTTGGTTCCGATCAGGGGATGTGTGGTCAATTTAATGAGAGGATTGCTAACTATACCCTAGAACAAATTAAAACACTCAATATTCCTAAAAATAACCTCACATTGTTAACCATTGGGTTAAGATTAGCAGATCGTTTAGAAAGTTTAGACTATAATAGTGAACAAGTTTTAACGGTTCCTAGTTCTATTGAAGGAATTACAAATACCATTCAAGAAACGGTTTTAATTCTAGAACAATGGCGACAACAAAAAGGGATTAATCAAATTATTGTGTTTCATAATGATTTTATTTCTGGGTCCACTTATTATCCTCGTTATGTGCAAATTTTTCCTTTAAATTTAGAAAGACTGCAAAACCTCAAAAAACAACCGTGGAATTCTCGAAGTTTACCTAATTTTACTATGTTATCTACTCAATTAGCTTCTGCTTTATTTAAACAACATTTTTTTGTTTCATTATATCGTGCTTGTGCTGAATCTTTAGCTAGTGAAAATGCCAGTCGTCTTGCGTCCATGCAGGTAGCTGAGAAAAATATTAAAGAACGATTGTTAGAGTTACAAAATCAATTTCAGCATCAACGACAAACCAGTATTACTGAAGAATTATTAGATATTGTATCAGGATTTGAGGCGTTAGCTCAAGAAGTAGATAATTAGGTAACAATAAACTTAAAATAGAAGATAGAAGTCTCTGAATCAGAAGTCAGGAGAAAAAGTGTAATTCTAATTTCTGTTCTCTTATTTTATAATTAATTCTGCGTACGACTTAATTATTATATTGTCATAAAAATCAAAATTAACATGAAATTTCAAAACGGAACTAAAGTAAATCAAGGTAAAGTTGTAGCGGTTCGAGGAAGCGTTATTGATATCTATTTTCCTGAAGAATTGCCGAAAATTCATAGTGTTTTGACCACAGGAGATGAGGATAAAATTATCATCGAAGTTATTAGTTATTTAGATAAGGAAACCGTGAGAGGTTTAGCCTTAAAACCCACCCAAGGATTGAATAGGGGAGCCATAGTTAAAGATACAAAACATCCCTTAGAAGTGCCAGTAACTCAAGAATTATTAGGAAGAATGTTGAATGTATTTGGAGAAACTATTGATCGTAAAGAAGAGATAAAAAACGCTCCTTTAAAGTCTATACATTCTTTACCCATTCCCTTAGCAGATAGAGCAACAAAAACAGAAATTTTCCAAACAGGAATTAAAGTGATTGACTTATTATCTCCCTTAGAAAAAGGAGGTAAAGCGGGATTATTTGGAGGTGCGGGAGTGGGAAAAACAGTGTTAATTAGTGAATTAATTAATAATATGGTTAGTCGCTATCAAGGAGTTAGTATTTTTTGCGGAATTGGAGAGCGATCACGAGAAGGAGAAGAACTTTATCGAGAGATGAAAGAAGCAGGAGTTCTTGATAATACAGTGATGGTTTTTGGACAAATGAATGAACCCCCTGGGGTGCGTTTTCGGGTTGGCCATGTCGCTTTAACCATTGCTGAATATTTTCGGGATCAAGCTCATCAAGATGTCTTATTAATGATTGATAATATCTTTCGATTTATTCAAGCCGGATCAGAGGTTTCAGGGTTGATGGGTAACCTACCTTCAAGAGTCGGTTATCAGCCAACTTTAAGCACAGAATTAGCGGAATTAGAAGAGAGAATTTGTAATACTTATTATAACTCAATAACTTCAGTACAAGCAGTTTACGTCCCTGCGGATGACTTTACTGATCCAGCAGCAGTGCATACTTTTTCTCATCTTTCTGCATCTATAGTTTTATCTCGAAAACGAGTTAGTGAAGGGTTATATCCTGCGGTTGATCCCTTACAATCAGGCTCGAAAATATTGACCCCCCAAGTAATCGGAGATCGCCATTATAAAATTGCTCAAGCGGTGCGTCAAACCTTGGCTAATTATGAAGATTTGAAGGATATTATTGCCATGTTAGGATTAGAAGAATTAGCGCAAAGTGAACAGAATATTGTTTATCGTGCGAGACGCTTAGAAAGGTTTTTAACACAACCTTTTTTTACCACAGAACAGTTTACAGGAATGTCAGGAAGAACGGTTGATTTAGAGCAAACATTAGACGGTTGTGAGCGAATTCTTAACGACGAATTTAGTAAATATCCAGAAAAATCTCTCTATATGATTGGTAATATTAATGAAGCAATTAGTAAATCCAAAGATAACTAGAGTATCCTTAGCTCAGGTAATCACTTATCACTGTTTTAGGCGAGAAAGAATTAAGTTTTGTAAATTTTTCTGACAAATTTAAGTATAAGCCCTTAGAATCTGAAACGACAAGCATAATAATCAGCGATTTTAAATTCTAGTAAACTGCCATTACAAAATATCAATGATGACTCAACCCTTAATTCTCTCCCCTCGCTATCGTTTAGATGATGAAATAACCTGGTTAGAAGGGATTGATCCCTCGCGACGTTACTGGTTAGCTGTCAACGGCGATCGCCGAGCAAAAGTGATTATACCGGGGTTGTATGTTAGTTCGAGTCAAGAATTGAAAGATGCTATTTTAAGGTTTCGCGCTTTGCAACCTCAAGAAACAATGGTGATCAAGCGTCCTTTTGGTAGATTAATCATTCGTTGTGTCAGTATTAACTGTTATGCTATAGAAGGAAGGGTAGAAGGGGCTTTGACTTGGCATCTCTTTGATAAGGAAACCCTAGAAAGCCTATTGTTGACCAGTCATCCTGATTGGGTTCCCTCACAAAGAGATATAGAATTAGGTCGTCAACTCCTGCAATTATCCTTTGAACAACCTGCTTACGCAGTCTAACGCTTAAAATTAACCAATTCTTCTAAAGAGGCTAACAGTTTCACCTCCACTGAAACAATTTCTTTGTGATGGTTAAGAATAAATACCCAAGCTACATTGACAGTGAATAAGGCCGTTGTAACTTTGCCTTTGATTTTAGCTTGAATGTGGCCGGTTTCTGTTGTTTCTAAGGTTTCCTGGAGGGGAGAAAGTTTCATCTCCCTAGCTTCTTGCTGTAAATAACTAGCGATCGCCTCTTGTCCAGTTATAGGAGACTCAAAGGGAGGTTGTAAAATGCCATCAATAGCAAATAATTTGGCTGTTTCTGGGAAATTTCCCTCATTTAAGGTTTGAAAATATCGCTCAATAACAGGCTCACTTAGATTGATGGACTTTACATTATAAGATGATTCTATCATATTTGTATCAAAATAGTTGAGAAAGTTTCATTTTATACTATAGCGCCGGAACGTAGTGAGGAACTTCTGACTTCGCTAATATGATTCTTTACTGTCTTAACCCTCACTTCAAATACTCAAACAATAAGTACCATCAATAAACCCAATCAAAAGGTAATTAGTTCTCTACAAAAGTCGTTATAATGAATTTAGGGTTGTCTATAACTTCAAAAAAAATGCTCAAAATATATAGAGTAATACAGCCTTCTAGGCTGTAATAAACAGTAATATAAAAACAGTAAAAATGATGAATAATCAAGACTTATATGATACACTAATTCGACTAGACGGAAGAGGTTACAAAGCTTATAAAGATATCAAAGGAAACTATCAATTTCCTAAATTTAATTTAATTATCGAACATATCCAAGGTGATCCCTTTGCTTCCCCTAGTAAACTTATTATTAAAATTCCCCATACTGTTGCTAACTTTACAACTGAATTCTATAAAAATGATAGTCGAAAAATTGCTTTAGAAGACTATTTAATTCGTCAATTTAGTCAAGTTTGTCAACAAATAACTCGTCATAGAGGAACAGGAAAAAGCGGAAAAATTAGTATTATTAAAATTGGTCAAGAAATCTTAAAACGAACAGCAGCAAATGTTAATAAAAATGATATAGAAATACGCTTTTTTGTGGGACTTCCTGCAAGGGGACGCACTATTTTAGGTCATCAAGCAGCGCAAATGTTATGTGAAGATATCCCCGATATTGTTGAGAAAGCATTACTTTATGAAGTTTTAGATTCTTCAGCAATTCAAAAACAAGTTGAAACCGCCGAAGATGCAGATTTTATCCGTCAAAATCTCCCCAAATATAACCTAGTTGCTTTTATCGCTAATAATTCTATTTTACCCCGAAAAAGTGGAGTTGATCCGCGTCCTTTAGAAACAGATGCAATCCCTTTTAAATCACCAGAATCATTAGAAATTGGTTTTAACACTCCCAATAAAGGGTTAATGAAAGGGTTAGGTATTCCACAGGGAATTACGTTAATTGTTGGGGGAGGATATCACGGAAAATCTACTTTATTAAAAGCAATAGAATTAGGAATTTATAATCATATTCCTGGGGATGGTAGGGAATTTGTTATTAGCGATCCATCAGCCGTAAAAATTCGTGCAGAAGACGGTAGAAGTATTGTCGGCGTTGATATTTCTCCCTTTATTAATCAATTACCTCAACAACGATCAACTAATCATTTTACAACCACAAATGCAAGTGGAAGTACCTCTCAAGCAGCTAATATTATTGAAGCATTAGAAGCAGGAAGTAAAGTATTATTAGTGGATGAAGATACCGCAGCAACTAACTTTATGATCCGCGATCGCAGAATGCAACAATTAATTGCAAAAAATAAAGAACCTATCACTCCTTTTATCGATAAAATCAAACAATTATATACAGATTATGGAGTATCAACTATATTAGTTATGGGAGGAAGTGGAGACTATTTTGATGTCGCAGATCAAGTGATTGCAATGGATAATTTTTACCCTTATGATGTCACAGAAAAAGCCCAAAAAATTGCACAAGAAAACCCCAATGAACGTATGATTGAAGGAGGTAATAACTTTGGTAATATAACCCCCAGAATCCCCTTACCTAATAGTATTGATCCCAGTCGAGGAAGACGAGATGTTAAAGTTAAAGTACGAGATGTAGATCAAGTGGTTTTTGGCACAGAAGATATTGATTTAACCGCTATTGAACAATTAATTGAACCGGGACAGTTGCGGTCAATTTCTGCTGCAATAATTTATGCTAAAAATAATTATATGAATCATCAAAATACCTTACCCAATATTTTAGATAAAGTGATGGAAGATATTAATAGTAAAGGATTAGATATTTTAAGCAACTTTCCCCAAGGAGATTTAGTGATGTTTCGTCCCTTTGAATTAGCTGCTGCTATTAATCGTTTGCGATCTTTAAAATTGGGTTAAATCTGATTAAACTTTGGCTGAACCATCAAGGTCATTAACCCATTAATAATCATATAATATCCATCAAATTTGTTGTTCCTATTTCTAGTAATCCTAATTTTTGTAATTGTTGAGGTGAAGAGTTTGACCATTGTTGTAGAATCTGAAAAATTAGCAGAATAGCACTACTACCAATGAGTAAAGCGATTCCTATTCCTATGGCACTATCTAACCAACTACAATGAAATAAAGCAATAGCGATGGCCCCTAAAATCACTCCGATAGAACTGCCTAAATCTGCCAATATATGAAGAAATACCCCTTTAATATTGAGGTCTTGTTCCCTATACCCATGTAACATTAAAACAGCTATCGTATTAACTAATAAACCCACCAAAGCGGTTAAAAACATTGGGGTACTGAGAATATGTTCGGGAGGAGAGTGTAAATGTTTCCAAGCTTCCCAAGCAATTAACCCTGAAATTAATAATAATCCCAAACTATTAATTAAAGCAGTCGCAGATTTTAAACGAGTGTAGTTTGTCCCTTTATAAACAACAAGTAATCGTGATAGCCAACTCGCAACTAAGGCTAAAATAATAGCACCAATATCTGTTAATAAATGCCATGAGTCTGATTGTAAAGCTAAACTATAACTCCAATTGCCGATCCAATTTTCTGTCACAGCAAAACTCATAATGAGCAATAAAATAATCAATAATTTACGTTGCTTTTTAAACTCAATGATTGAAGAAAAATCACAATACGGAGACTGACACAGATGGAAACTTGGTTTCATTTTTATTAGATTGTAATTGTCTGATTGAAAAAATTAATACCAAATCCGATTATCAAACCCATCTTATCCTTGAGAAGAGGCAGGGGGCAGGGGGCAGGAGGCAGGAGGGTTTTCAAGTGTTATACTTATCAAGTTTCAAAGGGGGGTATCTAAAGCGGATTTGGTATAATGAATAAGGTGAGCATTGCCCACCTTATTAAAGTTCTTACCGTTCTTAATCCATTTCAGAATTAGGGAAGAACAATATTAAACCAGAACTCAAACTTATCAAGTAGGGCGAGAAACTCTTCAAAATTATCCTGACCTTGATCAATGATAATATCATGAGCGTCTATTACGTCCGATAGAGGTATGTTCTCCCAAAGGAGGTCACTAAGACCTTTCTTTGATAAGTGAATGGTGGGTGTTGCCTCTTGTGCCTCTTGATCGTCAAAGTAGTTTAATACCGAATGTTTTACCTCAAGGCGATAATTTGGGAAGGCATCACCATCGAGTGAAAAATCTACATTGAAGGTATACTCTTCGTCGTTTGCATCAGGACCATTGAGACTTAAGGCCATGAAGTCAAAAAACATCTCAGGAGTCATTGCTTGAACAACATCAGAAGTCGCTGTCGTAGGCGTAGGCAAGTTGTCTAAGACTCCAATCAATAGCTCTTGTTTTCCTGTTAAGAAGAAATTACGCCAGGGGCCTGATTCTGCTTGATAACCCAGTTGTTGCAAGGCCTTGGCTTCTAATTTTCTGGCCTCACGATTGTCAGGTTGAGCAAAAACAACATGACTCATCACCTTGGCTACCCAACGATAGTCTCCGTTGTCATAGTATTGTTGGGCTTGAGCAATAATGTTATCTGCCCCACCCATAAACTCAACATATCTTGTGGCTTCTTCTTCGGGGGGTAAAGGATAGAGATTGGCTGGATTGCCATCAAACCAACCGAGATATCGTTGGTAAACCGCCTTAGAATCATGGTTAACAGAACCATAATAGCCTCGGTTATACCATTCTTGGGCTAAACTTGGAGGTAACTCAAGCATCTCACCAATTTCCACCATGTTGTAGCCTTGATTGGCTAAACGGAGGGTTTGGTCATGAATATATTTGTAGAGATCCCGTTGTTTTTCGAGGTAGTCAATAATGTGTTCTTTGCCCCAAGTCGGCCAGTGATGGCTGGCAAATACCACATCCACATCTACTTGTCCCCCATTCCATTCAAGGGTGTCCATATATTCAAGGGTGTCATTAAGATACCCGACCCAAGCTAGAGCATCTCGAACCTTTGCTCCTCGTAAGGTATACAGGTTATGAAGGGTATGAGTTGCATCTTCAGCAGCACAAAAAGCGTTCAATTCAGGAATAAAGAACATCATTTCCGCCGGAGCTTCCGAACCTGGTACATTTTGGAAAAGAAAGGTCAATCCATCTATTTCTTTTTCGATTAAGCCATCTGGCCGCGCATCTTCATCGTCAGACGTGATGATGTGTGTTGGGGCAATAAGACTAACAGTTCCAGAAGAAGTTGTTTTCCCTAAACCCCCATCTACCTGTGCTATGGAACTTTTGGGCAGAAGATTCCCGTACATATAGCTGGCGCGACGACTCATGACATTTCCAGCCATGATATTTTCACTAACCGCTTCTTCGAGGAAACCATCAGGAGCATAGATTTCTACCTCTCCTGAATTAACAGCATCTTCAGATGTTACCCCTTTAACTCCGCCATAATGGTCAACGTGACTGTGGGTATAAATCACAGCTTTAACCGGTATATCATCTCCTTCTCCTAATTCGTCCTTTAATGTGTCGTTAGCCAGTTGTAGGGCTGCTTGGGCGGTTTCAACAGAGGTTAGGGGATCAACAATAATCCAACCTGAGTTACCTTTGATCAGTGACATCACTGATAGGTCAAAACCTCGAACTTGATAGATCCGATCAGTAACGTGAAAAAGTCCATGACGCATATTCAGTTTAGCATTTCGCCAGAGACTGGGATTCACTGTATCAGGAGCAGCACCCTCAAGAAAGGAATACTGATCCAAATCCCAAGCCACGTTACAATCAACCTCATTATCGATAATCAGGAGTTTACCCGCTTTTATTTTAGGATGACGGGGATTGATACAAGGATGCCCTTCTGGTACAGGCTCTAAAGTCCCCAGAAAACCCCTTTCTGCATTAAAAAAGTCTTTTATATCCCTAAAAGGGAGTTCGTCTTTGACTTCTTGATTAGCATCTATGGTGGACTGCGTTGCTTCTGTGGGTATGAGAAATCTTGAACGAATGTCTGATGATTTAGTAGACATTTCTAAGGCGATCGCATCTACTCTTAGTCCGATCATGACACAGAGACAAACAATACCTATCAAGAGCGTTTTCCCTATTTTCAAATAGAGTTTTTCAGTTGATTGAAACATCATTCGTGTTTGACTTAAATATTGATACAACGTAGCAAGCATCTAAATTAATGTAGGCACAAATCATTAAAACTGAGCCAAAATCTTTCTAGATATCAACTAACCCAGTATATAGCAAAGTGCCTTCGGCAATACAGGAAAAGACAAAAAAGAGAATAATAATCATTATCATCTAAACGGAAAAAATCTAATTTAGGCATAAAACCCACTGAGTATTTATTAGAAAAAGAGATAAAAACTGAATATTTAAACGATGATAAAATTGGTAGAGTAATGGACAAACTTTATGAAAAAGGTTTGTCATCAATTTTCTTGAGAATTGCTTTAGCTGTTGTTCAAAAATATCAACTGTTAACTAACTTTTCTCCTCAACGACTCCTCTTCATTTTATTATGGGGATCTTGCTACGTAAATTTAGAACTCTGATAGCTTTCAGTTAGACAAAAAAAGGAATTCATTGATGGAGAAGCAAACTGTGAACCTTGAAACCGACCTAGAAGAAGTTATGACATTACTGTAGGGTGGGCAATGCCCACCCTACAAGGTTTTGTGATTCTCTCAATGTCCTAATCATAATGCGTAGTGCTATAAGTACCTGGACAAAAATAAACGTTACAGTTGAGAAGAGGCAGGAGGCAGGGGGCAGGAGGCAGGAGTAGGGTTATAGCTATGTTTACAAATGTTTACACAGCAGGCTTTATTTATGTCCGACTACTTAGAAGCTGACGAAGTTGATTATCCACTATTTCTGACACCATTACTAGACACCCAGGGTTCTTGGTATGTTTACTTAATTTGCTATGGTTGCAGTTGCCAAACCTTGACCATTTTATCCTCTGCACCACTATAAAGATATTGGCCATCAGGACTAAAAGCAACGGATAAAACCCATCCTCGATGTCCTTGTAAAGTACGTATTTTTCGTCCTGTTACTAAATCAAATAACATAATAGTTCCTTCCTTATTCGCTGTGGCTACGGTACGATTATCAGGGGAAATAGCAATGGTATTAATGTCTAATCTCGGACCTTTTATGGAGCGAATTTGTTGTAAAGTAGTTAAATCCCAACTTTTCACAAAATTTCGCACCGCAGCTACCAATATTTGACCATCATTACTAATTTTCAAATCATTAATAAACCCAGGTTGTTGAGGGGAAGTATTCAATAATTCAAAGGTAGTTGCATCCCAAAACTTAAACGTACGATCATCACCAATAGCACCCGTAATAAACATGGTTCCATCTGGAGTATATTGTACACTGGTCGTCGGTCCAATATTAGCCCCAATGGTTTTAATGAGTTCCCCAGAATCGAGATCCCAGATGCGTATAGTACGATCATCTCCACTCACACTAACAATATTATTGCCATCGGGACTAATCGCAACATCACTAACTTTTCCGGTATGTTCTTTGAGAAAGCTTAATTTTCGTCCGTTGGATAAACTTAAAATCATCACGGTTTGATCATCAGCAACCACTAAAACATCTTTCTCTAAATTGAACGCAATAGAAGAATAATTATTAACTAAAACCGCTTTATCGTAGAGAAGTTCTTTGGTTTCTAAATCAATCGCACTAAGTAAACCGTCTCCTGTTCCTACGAATAATAGTTTCCCGTTCGGAGTTATGGCTAGAGATTTAACCACACCATTAAACCCCTGTAAATCTTCCACCGTTATATCAGCTTGTGCCAGATATTCTTGAGATTGAGATGAGGGAACTTCTGCGAATACTTTAGAGGCAATGATTGAATAATTTAGGGTTAAACTAAGACTAATCCCTGTTAAAAAAGTAGGTAATAATTTTACATAGTTGGTTTGTTTTCTCATGATTTATCGAAATATACTAACTTGCATAGCTTAGACAATTTTTCTAAGAAAAACAATGAACCAGTTGACAAACAGTCAACTGGCATAATTAACTATACTTCAAGTTTAAGTTATAATGATACTTTAAAGAAATTAGACGAAAGACGACAGAAAACTTTACAGATAACGAAAGAACAAGCAGAAGAAAGACAAGAAGTTTTTGAGAGATTTCAGAAGTTAATGGATCAATTTCGTCCCAATGGGTCTAAACTCTATGTGAAAACATTAATTATCCTTCATGAACAGCAGCATGACTCGATTGTGCTAGATAAATTCCTGTTAAAATAATAACAAAGCCTATCCAAGTTGTTGAATTTAATGCTTCTGCAAAAATCAACCAAGCTAACATCGCACTAACAATAGGTTCTAATAATAAAAACATTGCAATAAAACTAGAGGAAAATTTATCCAAACAATCCGCCAACAATCTTTGTCCTAACCCTTCGGAAATAATCCCTAATCCTATTACTGCTAACCAAGTTTGCCAAACAGTTGGAAATAACGTTCCTTCAGTCAATAAGACAAAAGGAACTAATAAAATACTCCCAATCCCACATCGCCAAAGTAAAATAGTGGTAGCCGAAAAACGACTTCTCAACTGTTCAACAATCAGAAAATAAATACCTAAAAAAACCGCCGATAATAGGGCATAAAAATCCCCAATTAAATGACCATTCGTTCCCTGTAAATCTTGTAAACCTAGAAAAATTGCCCCTGATAACGCCAAGATCATTCCTAAGATAAATGTAGTATCAAAGCGTTTTCCAAAACAAAACCAAGCCCCAACACTGGTAAAAATAGGAGTCATATTATTCAATAACATAGAGTTAGCAACACTGGTATATTGTAAAGAAATTGCCCAGAGTCCTAAAGACGTAATTGAAATGATACCTACTAATAATAGAAGAAGCCAATGTTTAGCAGTTAAAGGTGATTCTATTGACATATTTTCAGGGGAATAAAATCGCCGTCTAATGGTTTGCGCTAAGCCAAAAACAGTGAAAAATATAAATAATCGATTAAAAACAGTTCCATTAGCTCCTAACTCAACTTCACTAATACGAATAAAAATAGGAGCAAAAGAAATAGAAATTAAAGCAATAACTAGAGTTAAAAATGCAATCAAATTCACTCTGGTGTTATCTTGAGAAGCTAGTTTAAGTTGAATCATTATTATTGAAGACTGTGATGCTCAATTATCCATAAATTAGGGGTTAAGAAACTATTTCCTTCACCCCTAACTACTAACGCTTAACCCCTAATCATTCACTAAGTTGTAGGAAACAAACTGGCTTGTTGTTGTTGGGCTAAAAAGCGTTGATTGACAACTTCTTGAAAAGCGTTTAAATCATTTTGCCAATCATCAATTCCTTGCTTCAACTTAGCCATTAGTTCTTGAGGATTTTCAGCAGCTAAATTGTAATTAAAATTACCAGCAAATAATAAAGCAGGGATTGCAGATTTATCCGGCATTTGGATTTTAGCCTCATTAATACTGAGGCTAAATTGACAACGATCTAGTTGATACAGTAAGTTTAAACCAGCTTGTAGGGGTGCATTACCATAATTTTGCCACTCACCAGGAGATAATAGGTTTTGAGTAATGAAGTTTCTTGCACCTTGATCATTTCCTGGAAAGGGAACTAAACTTTTGGGTGTAATGGATAATCCTTGATACTCTGCATTAGAAAGTTTTTCCACATATTGACGAGCAACAGTAGGAATATTGAGTTCATCAGGTTTTTTGGCTCCTAAAGACTCCATAAAGGTAATAGTTCGCGGTTGAGCAACGATACTAACCCCATTTTGGAAGGTAACTTGTGAGAGATTTTGCCCCAAAACTGGTTGTTTACCCAGTTCCCACTCATTAGGAACAATTCCTGTTTGCTTGAGAAACTCTTGGGAGAGCATGGTAGGATTGAGATTTTTGGCCGAGATAGCGATCGCTAATTCTTGAATTTCCCGAATTTCTAGGGGTTTTTTTTGTGTTTGATCCGATGGAGTTGCCATGATATTTCCCTTAATGGTTTCTAAATGCGCTACCAAAGTCTGACTATTCTCAGTTTAGGGGTTAAGCGGCCCCTCCATCGTTGTTCATTAAGAAATGTTACAGTTAGATTTCTGCTACTGCTCTTTCGATTAAGCGTCTAGCTAAAGTTTGGGTTCCTGTGTGTTCATAGTAATTAGTTGTCATGTCTAAAAAGGCCGCGACATAATCCAATTTGTCTTCTGAATATTCGATAAAGTTGCTTAAACGATCAAACAGTCCCTGTCGACTGACATCTTTTTCTGCAACAAAGTCTGACATCCACCCTTTAACCGAATTAAAACTGTCTCCGATAAAATTGAGTTGACCACTGGTTTGACCACCAGGAATAGCCTCTTTAATGTTCTTAAAGGTGCCATTATTCTCTAATTCTGAGGGAGAAAGATTATTCAGACTCGATTCTACCTTCATAATAAAATCGGGACCAAGGGGAATTAAGCCATCTAAACAGACTAACGCAGCCATTCTCATTAAAGATTCTCCGCTATAATCCCCTAAAGAAGCGACAAAATCCCCGATACTATCCCCAGGAATGCCATTAATTTGACAAAACGCCACTAATTCGGTTACTAATTTTAAGCATAAATCGATGGCTTGGGCTTTGTCGGGATTGGGGGTAACCCGGTTTAAAAAGCCCAAAAGGGGGATTTGTTCCCCGACTTTATTGGCTAACGCTGCAGCACCTAGCGCACTGTCACTACTATCCACAGTTTGATATAACCATAAGGCCCGTTGATACCCTTGGGATTTATCATTGAAGAGATGAACCGCGCGATCGCCGATTTGTTGGATCATTTCCTCATCGGTTTCCCCTGTAACGGTGCGGATGGTGTTCTCAAACCCTACCAAGTTGTCCCATTGTCCAGGAACCAGAAAATCTAGGGTTTTCAAGACCTTGACGGTCATGTTATTGGTGGGTAATTCATCTACAATTTCATAAATCGGTTTACTCATAGCACCTCGTAAGAACAATTTCACCAACTTAGACTACAGATGTTTATATTGTAGGGGTCAACGGCCGTTGACCCCTACCCAAATGTGTAGCCAGACTTTAGGAAATTGGGATAACCATCTACGGAAAAAAGTAAATTTAACGATGGAACGCACTGTTACCGTTCCTAAAATTCCCGACAAAACCTGACATCTCAAATTTGAAAACAATTGACCCATCGCCTCACAAAAAGGGGCGACTTTATCAGGTAATTTGCTTTGGTAAGTTACTTGACTCAAGGTTTTGTGCTACCTCTCTCAATTGTTGGAC
>JAAUYD010021895.1_pt1 | contig 35476 bp, 24 predicted proteins | sample 7278101 | NCBI WGS metagenome assembly JAAUYD01 (sample SAMN14350128, study PRJNA611818) | marine sediment metagenome | isolation source: surface marine sediment (0.6m) | place: French Polynesia: Moorea | collected 2018-08
CAGTAGTTAGCAGGTGAATTTACGGTGTCCACAGCGAGCCGAGCAGCGGCCGGCCAGAAGCTGGCCGAGTACAACAACAATCCTGTCAACGTCCTGCAGATCATGCGGCAGATCCAGCTGCAGGCGGGCTGCGTCGATGCGGATGCCATCGAGATGCTGTCGGATGGACTGGGCATACCACGCGCGCAGCTTTTGGCGCTGGTGCAGTTCTACAGCTTCCTGCACCTGGAGCCACGCGGTAAGTACGACCTGTATCTGAGCGATAGCATCACCGATCGCATGCTCGGCAGTCTCGAAACTGCCGAGGTGCTGACCCGTGAGCTCGGTCTGTCGCCGGAGGGGCACTCGGAGGACGGTGAGATCTCGCTGTCGACAACATCCTGTACCGGGCTCTGTGAGCGCGGGCCCGCGATGATCGCCAACGGTCATGCCATTCAGCGCGTCGATACGAAACGTGCGAAGGAGATCGCCAAGTTGATCACCTCCGGTATTCCTGTCGAAGACTGGCCCGTCGTCTGGAAGGCGATAGACGACGTCATCGTCAAGAAGGGGCCCCTGCTCGGCAAGACGCTGACGCCAGGCGCCGCGATCGAGCGCGCGATGCGTCTCGGCCCGCACCTGACCATCGCCGAGCTGGAAGTGTCCGGTCTGCGCGGCTGCGGCGGTGCGGGCTTCCCGACGCACCTGAAATGGGAGACCTGTCGGTCCATCGACGCCGACCAGCGCTTCGTCGTCTGCAATGCGGACGAGGGCGAGCCCGGTACATTCAAGGATCGCGCGCTATTAAATCAGTACGCCGAGGTCTTGCTCGAAGGCATGACCGTCTGCGCGGTCACGATCGGCGCGAAGACGGGTTACATCTACCTGCGGCACGAGTATGAATTCCTGCGTGCCCAGCTGCTGCAGCACATCGAGGCTCGCCGGGAAGCCGGGCTGCTCGGCCGCAACATTCTTGGCCACCACGGCACCGACTTCGAGGTCTATGTCTACATGGGCGCGGGCAGCTACGTGTGCGGCGAGGAATCCGCACTGCTCGAGTCGCTGGAAGGCAAGCGTGGCATTCCACGCATCCGGCCGCCATTCCCCGTCACCCGCGGCCTGTGGGGCAAGCCGACAATCGTCAACAACGTCGAGACGCTGTGTTACGCCGCCGGCATCCTCGAGCACGGCGCCGCGTTCGTCATGCATAAAGGCAATGAGCCTGGCTGGAAGCTCTTGAGCGTCAGCGGCGACTGCGCCAAACCGGGCATCTATGAGATCCCGCTGGGCACACCGATCAGCGAGGTACTGGCCGAATGTGGCGCCAGCGACGTGCAGGCTATCCAGGTCGGCGGCCCCGGTGGCGAACTGATATCCGAAGAGGAATCCGGGCGTTTGCTGCCGTTCGATGACGTGAACACCGGCGGCTCGTTCATCGTCTTCGATTCGACGCGCGACATGTTCGACGTGGCGTCGAACTTCACGCACTTCTTCGCCCACGAGAGCTGCGGTTTTTGCACGCCGTGTCGTGCGGGCACAAAGCTGATGGCGCAGATGACCGACAAGATCCTGGACGGCCATGGCGCGAGACTGGACATCGACCAGATTCATACGCTGAATCGCGTCATGACCCAGGCCAGCCACTGCGGGCTCGGCCAGAAGGCGGCGGTCCCAATCCTGACGACCTTCGAGAAGTTCCCGGAGAGCTTCCACCAGCGCATGGAAGATGTGGATTACAAACCGGCCTTCGATGTGGACGCCGCAATCGAACGCTCAAGGGAAATTGTTAGCGAGGAGAGGTCAAGCTAATGAGCCAGACCATCAAAATCGATGGCGTAACCGTTCCGTTCGTCGAGGGCCAGACGATCATCCAGGCCGCACAGGATGCGGACATCTTCATTCCTCACCTGTGCTATCACCCCGACTACTCGGCGAACGGCAGCTGCAAGATGTGCACCTGTCGCGTCAACGGCCGACAGATGTCGAGCTGCACGACGAAGGCCGCCGCGGGCCAGGTCGTCGAGAGCAACACCGAGGAGATCAACTCGGAGCGGCGCGTGCTGGCGCAGATGCTATTCGTTGAGGGCAACCATCACTGCCCGTCCTGCGAACAGAGTGGCAACTGCGTGCTGCAGAACATGGCGCACCGGCTCGGCATGACGGCGCTGACGTTCCCGAACTTTTATCCGGGCAGGCCGACCGACGCCAGCCATCCCGACATCCTCCTGAACCGGGACCGCTGCATCTACTGCGAGCTGTGCGTACGCGCGTCTCGCGAATCCGATGGCAAGGACGTGTTCTGCATCAGTGGACGCTCCGAGAACAAACGATTGGCCATTAATTCCAGAAGCGGCGAGCTGCTTGACTCAGGCCTGACGCGCGACGATGCGGCGGCCAGTGTCTGCCCGGTCGGCGCGTTGATTCGCAAGCGCGAAGGCTTTGCCACCCCGATCGGTGAACGCGAGTTCGACCGCAACCCGGGGCAGGCCGTCAATATCCGCGCGGGCACCCTGCCGAAGCTGCCGCGGCAGCCCGGACAGAAAATTCGCGTCGCGACCTGCTCGTTGGCGGGCTGCTTCGGCTGCCACATGTCGCTGCTCGATATCGATGAGCGACTCGTCGATCTCGTCCAGGTCGTCGAGTTTGATCGTACCCCGCTCGATGACATCAAGGACTTCACCCAGGACTGCGATATCGGGCTGATCGAAGGCGGTGTCTGCAATACCGAGAACGTCGAGACGCTGCGCAAGTTCCGTAAGCACTGCAAGGTCCTGATCGCCGTCGGCGCCTGCGCAATTAATGGCGGAGTACCGTCACTGCGCAACGGCATCGACGTACGCGAGCTGCTGGAGACCTCATACGTCGACGGGCTGGGTGTCGACAACCCCGGCATACCGACGGACCCCGAGCTACCGTATATTCTGGAGAACGTGAGTCCGATTCACGAGGTCGTCAAGGTGGACTATTTCCTGCCGGGCTGTCCGCCGCCCGCCGATGCGTTCTGGCATATCCTGAGCAACATCGCCCAGGATGAGCAGCCGGATCTGCCGTATGACCTCATGCACTTTGACTGAGACGAGACCGATGACCTACCTCGAAACTGCAAGCAATCCGGAGACCCTCAACCGTGTCGTGATCGAGCCGATCACGCGCGTGGAAGGCCACGGCAAGGTGACGCTGCTGACCGACGCAGAGAACATCGTTCAGCAGGCGCGCCTGCATATCGTCGAGTTCCGTGGCTTCGAGCGTTTCATCCAGGGCCGACCTTACTGGGACGCGCCCGTCGTCGTGCAGCGGCTGTGCGGCATTTGCCCGGTCAGCCATCATCTCGCCGCCGGTAAGGCGATCGACCATATCGTCGGCGGCAGCGAATTGACGCCGGCCGCAAGAAAGCTCAGGGAGCTCGCGCACTACGGACAGCTGCTGCAGAGCCACGCGCTGCACTTCTTCATGCTGTGCTCTCCCGATCTGCTGTTTGGCTTCGAGAGCGATGTCGCGCAGCGCAACTTCTTTGCCGTCGTCGACAAGTATCCGGATATCGCGATCAAGGGCATTCGCTTGCGCAAGTACGGCCAGGAAGTCATCGCCGCGGTTCTCGGCAAGCGTGTGCATGGCACCGGCGCGATCCCGGGCGGCATGAACAAAGCCCTCGAAGCCGCCGAGCGCGACACGTTGATCACTGACTTCGAGCACATCCTCGAATGGTCAAAAGATGCTGTGGACCTCGCTCGCGACAGCTTCATGGCCAACATGCCGCACAATGACCGTTTTGGCAGCATGCGCTCGAACTACGTCAGCCTGGTTCGCGAAGACGGCGCGCTCGAGCTGTACGACGGCGTGTTCCGCGCCAAGGATCCGGATGGGAACATCATCTTTGACGGCGTCAGCGACCAGGAGTACCACCAGCATATTCGCGAGGAGGTACGGAACTGGAGCTACATGAAGTTCCCCTACCTGTCGGCGCTGGGGTCGGAGGCTGGCTGGTATCGCGTCGGCCCGCTGGCCCGCATGAACAACTGCGACTTCATTGACACGCCCCTGGCGGAGGCCGAACGCCGGCAGTACGCCGAATACGGCAAGGACGCACCGGTCGAGGCGTCGCTGGCCTATCACTGGGCGCGCATGATCGAACTGCTGCACTGTGCCGAGAAGATCCAGCAGCTGCTCGACGATCCCGATATTCTCAGTAGCGACCTGCTCGTCAAGGGCAATCGCACGTCGGAAGGCATCGGGGTCATCGAGGCAACGCGCGGCACGCTGATTCACCACTACGAGGTCGACGACAACGACCTGATCCGCAAGGCGAACCTGATCGTTGCGACCACGCACAACAACCAGGCAATGAACGAGGCCATTCGTCAGGTAGCGCAGGAGAAGCTGGACGGCGAAGAGATCAACGAGCCACTGCTGAACAACATCGAGGTCGCGGTGCGCGCCTACGACCCGTGCCTGTCGTGCGCGACGCACGCGGTCGGCAAGATGCCGCTGAAGGTGGAGCTGGTCAATCACAAAGGCGAGCTCGTGCACAGCCTGCGTCGGGATTCGGATGGCACGGTCAGCTGATCCCTCGCTGGTCGTATTCGCCTGGGGCAACCTGAGCCGTGCCGATGATGGCGCGGGGCCTGAGCTTGCGGAGCGGCTGCGGACACTACGGCTCGACGAACTGTTGATCATCGAAGACATGCAGCTGCAGATCGAGCACACGGCGGACATCGTGCCGGACGTGCCGATCCTGTTTATCGATGCGAGCGTCGCAATCACGGAAGGCTTTGCGCTGCAGCGGCTGAAGCCGCGACCGGATGCCAGCGTGACGACGCACGCGCTTTGCCCGACCGCGTTGCTGCAGCTCTATGAGACGACGGCCCGACGCCCTTCGCCGCCCGCTTACCAGCTGCACATCGCGGGACAGAGTTTCGAGCTGGGCGAGGAACCCGGCGAGGTCAACGCCAGCGCCACCGAAGCCGCGTGGGCCTACCTCGAGGATTTGCTGGCACGACCGCCGGGCAGCTGGGGACGGGTGTTGGAATGCGATAGTGTCGAGCGGCTCGAGCAGGCTCGGGCCGTTTCAGCGACCGCCGTATAGACTGTCGATCCGGGCGGCTGCGAAGGTCTGGAATCCATGGCGCTGAGAACTCCAGTAGGACGAAGGCGTGTAATTAACTACGATAGGGCGATCTGAATAAACGCAGGCCCGACATGCGCCTTCTCGGAAATCTCATCTTCTTCATCTTCGGCGGCTTCGTCATTTTTTTCGGTTACGTGCTGGGCGGCATTGTGTTGTGCCTGACCATCATCGGCATACCGTTCGGCTTCCAGTGTTTCAAGTTGGCGGGCGGGGTGCTCGCGCCGTTCGGTCGGGAGGTTCGAGCGATTCGCCAGCCGGACAGCACGCTGTCGATCATCCTGAACATCATCTGGATCATCCTGCCGGGCATCGAGCTCGCGATCATGCACCTCGCCCTGGCGTTGTTGTTCGGCATCACGATCATCGGTATTCCAGTCGCCAAGCAGCACCTCAAACTGCTGCCGCTGGCCTTACTGCCGTTCGGCCGCCAGATGGTCGATATGGAGACGGGTCGGACCTATCCCTGATCAGTTCCAGCAAAGCGATACCCGGCCTCTTTGATTGCCTATTGCGTGAGTGTTCACGTATTTGTTATGCTTTGCTCATGAACACTGAAATCACCAGGGAACAGGACTTCGCGCTGCGCTTCGCGGACGCGTGGTTGCGAATGGAGCGTAAGCTCGATCACTCACTCGGCGCGATCCGCGGCATCAGCCTGGCCGAGTATCGCCTGCTGCGCGCACTTGGCGACGCCCCGGGAGCCAGCGCCAGTCGCGTGGACCTGGCGCAGGCCGTCGGGCTGACGCCGTCCGGCGTGACGCGTGCGCTGAAGCCGATGGAAAAGCTCGGCATCGTCTCGACGGTCAAGAGCAAGCGGGATGCGCGCCTCGCTATTGCGGCATTGACACCCGCGGGCAGGGAGCTCTTGAGCGATGCGTCCGGTGTCGTCGACGATGCTGCGAAGGCGATGCTCAAGCGTGCGCCCGATACGCGGAACCGGCTCGACGAGCTTGCCGAGCTGATGGAGGCGATTGGCCGGTAGCATGCATTTGCTGCGATTCGCGAAACAGTTGGCATCCGAACCGCGTGTGGCAATCCGATCGCGTTAGAGTGACGGGATGAGATACCTGAAAGCAGCCGTCGCAACGGCCATCGCCTTCCTCGTCATCGACCTTGCGTGGATCACACTGTTCCTCGGCGACGTCTACGAGGCCCAGCTCGGCAACATGATGCGAGAAGCGCCTGACGCCCTCGCAGCAGGCGCCTTCTACCTGGGCTATATCGCCGGCATCGTCTACCTGGCTATCCGCCCGGCACTGCAGGCCGGGCGGGTTGGCCCCGCGCTCACTAACGGGGCCGTTCTCGGCGCTCTCGCCTACGGTACCTATACGTTGACCAACTACGCGATCTTCAAGCAGTGGTCGGTGACGCTGGTGCTGTCCGACATCGCATGGGGCACCGTCCTGACGGCGAGCTGCGCCGGTGTCGGCTATGTGGCCGCCCGGAAGTAGCGCCGCCGGGAATCCGGTCGGGCGATGGCCGGGAATTGAACGTGTGATGGTAAGATGTGCGGATGATTAAACGACTGCTGATCGCCTCACTGATTCCCGGTCTCCTGGCCTCTCCTGTTGCGTGGTCGCAGGCCCAGGACATGGCCGCCGAACGGGCCCGAATCGCCAACCAGCGTATCCAGGTTGAAGCCGCACGAATCGCCGAAGAAGAAAAACGTCGGGCCCAGGCGGAGGCCGAGGAAGCGGCAGCCCGGGAGCGCTATGAGGAGCGCCTCGTGCAACGCGCAGAGGCCAATGCGAGGACCCCGGTTGAAGAGCAGCCGGTCATCGAACCGATTCCTCTCGGCCCGGCTTCTTCGCCGGCACCCGTTCCTGCTCCGGTGTCTGCCTCGAATCAACCTGGACTGTCACGAATCCTCGAACAGATCAAGACGCTGGGCGAGCTGCGTGACGCGGGCTACGTCACCGACGAAGAATTCCAGCGTATCAAGTCGAAGATCCTCGACGGCGAGCTGTAATCGTAAGATCGCCTCCGGCACCAATTCGCAGCCCTACTTACTTTATATAGCGAATATCGTCCAGGTAGAACGTGACGGGCGAGGTCCGGCCTTCGATGGAAACGAAGAAGCCTGTCTTGATGCTGGAAAGGTCGGCGCCTTTCAGCGGCACGCGATAGAGCGTCCATTCATCGGTCAGATCGACGTTCTCGACCTTCTCCATCGCAGAATCAGGATACGCCCGATCCGTTCCCAGTAAACCGACGCCGAAGCTGATCCTTTCGCCGCCGTATTTGCCGCGAGCCCAGAACTCCAGCGCGGTGGCGCCCTCGAGATTGTAGCCACCGTCCTGGTCGCCCCAGTTACCCGACGGATGCTGCCACGCGACACCGGCCCAGTTGTAGACGCCTTCATAGCGTATACGGATGCAGTGCTCGCCGGTCTTCGGATTACCGCTGTGGTTACCGTCGACCGTCAGGGCGTCGACGTTACCCATCCAGCCGGATGGGGCCCAAGGCCCCGTGTCGAAAGTGTCATCGTAGACCGCGAGCGGCAGACGCGTGCGAGGCGTTCCTTTGACGAGCAACGGCAGGTTTGCCGTCGCCGCTTTGCCGGCTTCATCGTAGACATAGTAATAGAGGCGATAAGCGCCCGGCTCGGCCGGCATCTCGATCGTCGCCGATGCGACGCTGCTCTCGGCCACGACGCCGTCGATCTCGGCCGGCGTCGGACGGAAATCGCCCCCGGTAAGGAAGTCGTTGGTCTCGGGGAGCAGCACCCAGCGTGCCGTGAGTTCGTCGCCTTCCGGATCGCTGACAGCGACTTCAACTTTCAGCGTCGTGCCCGGATCCATCTCGGCAGACCGATCGATCCTGAGCGGTTCCACTCGCGGCGCAAGGTTCTCAGGCGCGGCGCCCGACCACAATCGCGTCATCGTATCGATGGCCCCGGTCGGCGCACCGTCCGCGAGAAACATGCCGTGCCAGGTCGGCGTGCCTTCCATCTTGTGACCCCAGATGAATGCATAGCCGCCCAGGGCACGATGCGGCTGGCTCAGGATCGCTTCGTTGTACGCCCTTTCGTAGAAAGCCGCCTTGTCCGTGCTGGTTTGCTCGATCGGCGCCTCCCACGCTGTCTTCGGCATCTCCCAGGCACCGACGGCGCCGAACTCCGTCATCACGTAGGGTTTGCTGGCGCCGCCATCGTCGAGGAACTGTGGAATGACAACGGCGCCACCGTAGGCGTTGATGCCGTGGATATCGATCGCGGGCATCTTGTTATGCACCCAGTCGATGCGCTCGCCGTGCACGAAAGTCGTGGTCGTCATTGTCGGGTGGTTGGGGTCGATCTCCTTCACCATCGCCGCGATATCGTTCACGGCCTTCCAGATCGCCGGGTTCTCGCCGTTCTCGAAGCCCTCCATTTCGTTACCGATGCCCCACAGCAGGACGGCGGGGTGGTCCTTGTAGCGCATCACGATGTCGCGCGACCGATTGAACTGGGCCTCAACCTGCTTCGGGTCGTCATAGTCGAAGCCGTGACGCTCGTGGCCGAGCCAGATGCCGACGCTCACGGACAGGCCGAGCGCGTGGGCCTCATCCAGCAGGACCCGCAGATCTTCGTCGCCACGGACATCGAGACCGTCCCAGGTGCGGATGGAGTTACCGCCGGCCTCCGCCAGCTGTGCCAGCGAATCGTGGCCGCCGGCGCCACGAATGAAATAGGGCTCGCCGCCGCGCAGCAGCTGCCAGCCCTGTTCGGTCTTCTTGAGCTCGACAGGAATCGCTTCTGCCATCGAATTCGTCCATGAAAAAAAGAACCCTGCGAGTAGCAGGGTTCTTAAGCTATTGCCGTGAAGCATGTGGCTGCCGGGCAGCGTCAGAACTCGCCCGCAACGATGACGCCATCGTCAAAGTTCGGCGGGCTGGCCGGCTGGTACGAATAACCCCACTCGAGCAGCAACTCCAATACGTTGATCGGGTCGCCGGGCACGAGCCGGCGCAGGCCCGTCGCGTCAGTGCGATACAGGTTATCTGCCGTCAGCTCGTTCAGAGGAATGGCGAAAGCCACCGGCTCGCCATCGGGGCTGGCCGCCGGGCAACACTCGAACACCGTTACCGAGCCGAAGAAGTTGTCCAGCAAAGAGCGATACGCTTTCTTCGCCTGCTCACGAATCAGCTCGTCTTCGTCCAACACGTTACTGTTTGCATCAAACAACTCGTGCAGCGCCAGTGCCGTGTAGAACTGATTTTCACCGCTCGGACGACGCGCCAGTGCGGTTGCCCACAGGTAGAAGCGCGCCTTGGCCCCGCTCGGCCCGGCCGGGATCGAGTTGAATAACTCGAACTTGTTATCCAACCCCGGGAAGTTCGGGTTGAACTCGATGATCGTCGTCGTCGCGAACGGGTTCTCCGGATCGTCGAGTACGCAGGTCTCCGGGTGGATACCGACGTCCTCGCAGGCCAGGTTCAGGACCACATCGGTCGGCAGCGTGATGGCATTGATGGGAATACCGTCATCCGCATCTCGCTCGCCCCCGTTGCTGCATCCACCCAACACCAGGGCCGTTACGCTCAGTACCGCTGCAAACAGAAGCTTGATGCCAGCCGGCCGAGTCTCGTCTCGATTCAGTTTTGTCATTTTCATAAATCCTAGGCTTTTCATGCTCTGTCCTAAAACTGGTAGGTGAAGTAAAGAATGGTCTGGAACTGGTAGTCGCCATTGACGTCGAACAGTTCGTCACCCTCCTCGAGCGCCCGGTACTGCGCGCGAATTCCGACTCTCGTCGCGCGCTCTTCGTCCTGCACCGAGCCGAACTGAACGCCCGAGCCGCCGAGCAACATCGAGTAATCGAGCTGCCACTGGTCGCTGTATTGCAGGTTGAACTGGCGGAAGAAGTCGTACGGACCGAAAGCATCTTGCTTGTAGTAGCCCGAGAAGAAGTGCTTGCGATTCCATTCCGCACTCCAGTGGAACTCGAAGTAGTCCGCGGTGCCGTCATTCTTGCCACCCGGGTTGCCCGATGCCTGCTCGAAACCGCGCATGATGTCGAAGATGTAGCGCGCCGACGGGTTCGGGTTCATGACGATGCGGCTGGAAACGCCCCAGACGTCCTCAGCCGGGAAGCCCGTGCCGAAAGGAACGTTCTGTCCAATGGGCTCGAAGAAGAACAGGTAGGAGTCCGTAAACGTCGGGTACTCGGTATAGGTGCCGCCGATGTTGAACGCGAACTTCGCGTCTTCACGCCAGTCGTTGTCCCAATCGTAGAACTGGGTGGCGCCGGTCGGATCGTAGGTCAGGTACAGCTCCGCCGAACGCGCCTCGCGATTGCCGAGAACGGCGAACGGGTCGGTGTCCGTATCCCTCGGCTGCGTGCCCGGCAGCAACACCCCACCCTCGATGCTCGGGAAGATCGTCGGGTTTGCATGCACGAGGTTGTCTCGATACAGCACGCGCGGCATCAGCATATAGTCTCCGAAGCGCACGATCATGCCGGCCTCAATCTCCTGCTTGTTGCCATCGCCGGAGTTCGGCAAGCGACTCGGATCCATGACACCGAATGTGCGATGCACGGTACCGGCGTCGGCAACGAGACCCTGGTGAGTCGCTTTCACGTAGGTCTCCTGCCACGGGAACGTGACCTTGGCGCGGAAGCCGAGTGCATCCTCATTCTCGATTTCGTCGAGGAACACGTTGCCCTGCCTGTCTATGCGGTCGAAGGTCTCGTCGATCTCCTCGGGCGCGGAAATGATGCCGCCGAGCTCGAGCTTGATGCCGTTGGGGAATTCACGCTCCGCCGTCAGCGCCGTCTGACGATTCTGCCGGACGGTCGTATCGGTCGGATCAACACCGCTGTCACGACGCGCCAGGTCCTCGGAATGAATGAAGGTCCAGTCGAAGTTGGCCCAGCGGAAGTCATACTTGAACATAAACTTGGGGTTGGCACCCCAGTACACCTCGGGACCGATCAGGAAGGTCAGGTTCTTGAAGTCGCCCTTGCCGGTGATCTCGAGACCCTGCGGTGCTTTGGCGTTCCAGATGTCCATGCCCGGAATATCCGTTGTTTCACGCAACAATCCCCAGTGGTCGCCTTCGTAACCCCAGTGGAACCGGGACGTGTGGTAGAAGGCCTCGACATCGGCAAGTTCACCCTCGTAGGTCGCGCTAAAGTCGTAGATCTCGACCCGCTCGCGGTCGTTAAAGGTGACCGGTACATCTTCGATAACGACGATCTCGCCCCCAACACGGGTGCGCTCGTTCGTCTGGATCGACAGAGGGCGGCCGCGATCGCCGTAGGAAAACTCCAGTGGCTGCTTGTTCGCGACGTTGCCGAGGATGTTTACCGTCATCTGGCCCTGGGTCCTGTCGTTGGGCTGGAACTCGAAATCGAGGAAGGCCATCTGGCCATCCGAGAAAGACAGTGCGTCGTCGCCTTCCTCATCGATCCGCGCTTCGTTGCCCCTTAAGACCATCTCGCCTTCAAGGCGACCGCCGGTCAGCCTGAGCCTTCGCTTGTCTTCGGCGCTTTCGGCCGCCAGCTTGCCGACCTCGCCTTTAAGGTCGAGGAGCTCGAGATTGATGCCGGCGAAGAGCTGGTCGACGCCGTCCCTGTCAAGCTCCAGCGGGCTCTTGCTGAAGATTTGCTGCATCACGTAATAGGCCGTACGCGGACGGGCTGTCGCCACCCCCTCACTGTTGCTTGGGCCGAGAGCAACGATGCCGAACCACTCCTCGTTCATGTTGTTCTGCCCCGGCGCCCAGTCAAATTCATAACCCTGGTTGGCCCACGAGGCATTCGTGTTCTGGATGTCGAGCTGCTCGATCTGCAGGTACTTCCACCACTCATCACGCCATTCGAAGATGAAGGCGCCGATTGAGTTGCCTTCCTCGCCCATGCCGTAGGACTTCTGGTACATCTCTTCCCACTGGTCTTTAAGGATCAGCGCCTGGTTCAACTGATCTTCCTGGAAGCTGCGAGCATTGAAGGCGTCACTGCCAAACTCGAAGAACGCCACCGGCAGATCGAGCTTTTCTTCGGCTACGGCCCACAGGTCCGTGAAGCTCTTGCCGCGATAGACGTTACTGCCCAGCACATCGAGCGACGGCATCAGCTCCTGGATCAGGTCGATGTACTGCAGGTCACCGTTGACGATCGTGAACGGCTGGTTCGGTGCGATCGCCTTACCGGCCGCGATGACTTCTTCGAAGAGGCTGTACAGGTAGCGTGCCTTGGCCGTGTTCTGCTCGCCCTCCGGCAGGTTCTCGATCTCGAAGCTGGACCATGACAGGCCATAGTTGCTCTCGTTACCGAAGGCAAACATCAGGACGCCCTTGGTGTCTTTGTAGCGCTCGACGAAGACCTGCATGTCTCGCTTGAGTACTTCGCGAGTCGCCGGATCCGAGTAGTCCGTAAACGGAACCCACTTGCCGTTGATGTTGTATCCGTAACGACCCATGAGCGGGTTGATGATGCTCATAATGCCGTGTTCTTCATAAATATAGGTCACCCACTTCGGCGGGATCATCGTGAAGGTACGGATCGTGTTGACGCCCATCTCCGCCATCAGGCCGAAATCGTAGTCCAGGATCTTGCGGATCTGGTCGTCGGACTGGCCAAACAGGTTGTACGTGTAGTTCTGCCCGCGCGGCGTGTAGCCCCACACGACGCCCTTCATGTAGTAGGGCTCGCCGTTTACGCGGAGCTGCCAGCCGTTCTCGTCCTTGTAGGTCGTAACGACGTCAGACTGCGCGTAACTGACTTGTGGGAGACAAAGCGCCAGCGCAAGCACGAACAACCCGAATGCGACCTTGACACGTTTCGTAAGGCTTATTCCCGCCATAGCGATTACTCTTGTTTGATTATTTTCTTTGCAAACGTCGAAGTGTTTCATTGTCTTTATTCGCTCCCGACGTTAGTTAATTGTGAAAGTGACGTTGTCAAACGAGACGTCCTGAGCGCAATCATCGAACGTAGCGCAAGCGACCTTCAACGACAGAACCAGGCCACCGCTCACATCCCATGAACCGCCCCCTGTCGGCGCGACGAATCCTGTTCCAGCGGTTACCGTGCCTGTAACTTGCGTCCAGGTGGTGGTCGGGGAGAGTGGTGTCGGATCCCCATTGAGGAAGTTCCGGCCTCCTTCGTCCATGCCCATGCTATTCAGGAAGATCACTTCAGCAAACACGGCAGCACCGGGTTGGGTCACGGTTCCGTACAAGTCGAAAGTAACCGTGATCGTATCGCCAGCCGTTACCGTGCCTGCCGCCAGGCCCTCCTGGCTGATCACGGCATCGTTAAAGGATGCCGCAGTGCCGTCTACGATCAGCCTGGCCACAGTGCCTGTACGACCGCCCTGGCCGCTGCTGTCGGCAGCGATGGATCCGAGAGTGCCCCCAGCGTCATCAAACAGGCCCTGAGTCCAGCCGTCGAGGCTGCCGCCGTTGTCTTCGAAGTCGCCGTTGACGAGGACGGTGCTGCCACCGCCGCCGCCACCGCCACCGGTGACAACGAGTGCGACATCGTCGATGTAGACCTCACCGGCCTCGCCGTTCAGGTCGAACAACACGCGGCTGTCGGCATCACCGAAACCGGTCGCTTCCAGGTCGAGCGAGAAGTCCTGCCAACCGGTGTTCAGGTCGACCGGAACTGAGTTATTCGAGAAGTCAGTGTTCGACGGGCCGCCCGACAAACCGATGCCTGCAATGATCGCACGCGCGGTATTGGACCTTGCCTTGAATGTCAGCGTGTAGGTCTCGTCCGGCGTGATCGCAAGCTTCTGACTGAGGTTCACCGCGAACGCCGACATCGGGTCAGGCGAAGTGATGTCGACGAAGTGCACGTTGTTGCCGCCGACGTTGACGATCCTCTCAGCCAGAATCGGATCGGTCACGCCTGCGAGCCACGGCGAAACCCCGGACTCGAAGTCGCCGTTGGTCAGCAACCCGCTGTCGTGCGCCGGGATTGCCGGGCACGCAGACGACGTCTGCTGGATGTCATCGTACTCGAAGGTCCAGTTGGCCGGCTCTGTATCTGCGGCGCCCTGGAGGCCGTTGTCAAAGATCACCGTGTAGCCCGTGACGTCGCCAGCCTCGCCGGTAAAGTCAAAGCAAAGCTCCTCCCAGGTGCCGCTGCCACTGTGCCAGACAGCGCGCTCGATATTCAGGCCTTCCAGCTTGAACGTGACGCGTACCGGCCGCGGTGAGCGAACCAGCATCGTGTAGGAGTCGCCGGCGGCAAGTGCGACAGCTCCGCCAAGGTCGTAGGTGCTTCCTCCGAACGGCTGACCCGGGAACTTCTGCATCTCGACGACTATCGCGCTGGTGTTGAGACCACCGACATCCGGGTTTGGAACGGCAGCCGACATGCCACCATCGAAGTTGTTGAACATCGGGCTCCCCGACTCGAAGTCTACATCGCCGGGCGATCCGCCGCCGCCACCGCTGGTGGCACCGTCGACGGTCAGGCTCACGTCGTCAATATCGACCGTGCTCGCCACCGTACCGAGGTCGAACAACACCCGGCTGTCCGCACCGCCGAAGCCGGTCGCGGTCAGGTTCAACGTGAACGTCCGCCAATCGGTCGTCACGGCAACGTCCTGTGTCACCGCCGTGAACGGGTCCACGCTCAGGCCGATACCCACAACAATATTGCGATCCACCGTCGCCCGTGCGCGGAATTCCAGGACGTAATCCTCGTCCTGCGTGATATCCAGCACCTGGCTCAGGTTCGTGTCGAACACCATGCCGCCGTCGGCCGCGTCCGCCGTGTAGAAGTTATTGGTCGCAATCGTGCCCGCATTGATCCACGGCGCCTTGTCCGTCGCACTGGTCTGGAAGTCGCCGTTCGTCAGTAGCTCGGCGCCGCCGCCACCGTCGACGGTCAGGCTCACGTCGTCAATTTCGACCGTGCTCGCCACCGTGCCGAGGTCGAACAGCACCCGGCTGTCCGCACCGCCGAAGCCGGTCGCGGTCAGGTTCAACGTGAACGTCTGCCAATCGGTCGTCACGGCAACGTCCTGCGTCACCGCCGTGAACGGATCCACGCTCAGGCCGATACCCACAACAATATTGCGATCCACCGTCGCCCGTGCGCGGAAGGTCAGCACGTAATTCTCGTCCTGCGTGATATCCAGCACCTGGCTCAGGTTCGTGTCGAACACGGCGCCACCGTCAGCCGCGTCTGCCGTGTAGAAGTTGTTGACCGCAACGGTGCCCGCGTTGATCCAAGGCGCTTTGTCCGTCGCGCTCGCCTCGAAGTCACCGTTTGTCAGCAGCTCGCCGCCACCGGTTGGAGGAGGAGTACCGCCGCCGCCAGGTCCGACAGCAATGTCATCGAAGTAGTAGGTCTGGGCACCGGCCATCGCGCCGGTGGCGCCAAAGTTCGGGAAAACGATGACCTTGTCGTAGGTTGCCGCCGGGTCGAAAGCGGGTGTGTCGGTCACGTTGTTGGTGAAATCGAACTGCAACGTTTCCCAGGTCATCGCCATCGTCGTCGACGTCTCTGTCTCGACGCTGATTGCGCTGGCGCCGGAGTTTTCGATCTTCAGGCGAATCGGCGTGCCGGCCATCGGCGACCAGACTCGCATGGACATGATCGTGCTCGACGCATCCAGCGGGATGACGCCCGAAGACTCATTGGCGCCGGTCGATACGACGGTGCCGGCGAAGATATCCGCGGAGTCGGAACGATTGATCTGCAGTACATTGTTGCTCGCGTCTTCGGGATCTGCGACGACAGAAGAATCCTCGGCGCCGCCGAAGCCACGGAGCGTGTACGTCGTGCCGGCGTCATCGAATGTCAGCGTTGTGAACGCAGCCGGGGGCGGGCCGCCGCTACCGGCGCAGCTGTCTACCTGCTCGATGTCGTCGTAGTAGAAGGTCCAGTTAGCCGGGTCGCTTGCCGCCTGACCCTGCGTACCGAGATCGAAAATGATTGTCAGGCTCGGGTTCGAGATGCCTGCCGCGGCGCCATCGAACGTCACGCAGAACTGCTGCCACTCGCTGCCGCCGGTGTGCGTGAAGAAGCGCTCGATGTTCGACTCGTCCGTCTTGAACAACACCTCGACTGAGCGCGGTGACCAGACCTTGATATTGAACGACTCACCCTGCGAGAAGTCGATCGGGTCGCTGTAAGTCAGTTTCGTTCCGCCAAACACCTCGTCCATGAACTTCTGCATCTGCGCGACGTTGTCACTCGTGTTGATGCCGCTCTTGTCCGGGTTCTCGATGATCGTCGTTGCGCCGCCGTTGAAGTTAATGATCTCGGGCGCTTCGCAGAAGATCTCGAAGTTGGTCGGGTCGCAGAAATCTGCCGGCAAGTCCGGTAGTGGATCTGCGGGCGAGTTTGCGATCGGCTCTGGACCGTCACCTTCTCCGAAACAGCCAGCCAGGAACAGGGCCGATGTCAGAAGGGTCAGGGCGCGGAATTCACGCGTAAATGCTTTTGCTTGCATGGATGAAATCTCTGGCTAACTTTAAAGTGTGAAAAAAAATGTTCTTGTTGTTATTTCGCGGGAGAATCGTCCTGAGGCTCCCGCACTGTTTGTGTTCTTCCCTATAGAGCTGCGCTATTCACTTTGCCGCGCTAATCGGGCCTCACACCCGAATACACCCTGACCCAGTCGACCAGCATCGACGCGGGCAGCGCGGTGTTATCCACGTCATCGCCCGGGAAGCTGCCGCCGACCGCCGTGTTCAGGATGATGTAGAACGGCTGGTCAAACGGTGCGGGGAAGTCGCCACCTGTCGAGGACCATGAGTTCTGCGTCAGCCACAGTACGTCGTCGAAATACCAGCGAATCTCGTTTTCATCCCACTCGACCGCATAGGTATGAAAACCCTCGGTGATATTCGGCGATGGCGCATAGGTGTCGCCTGAAAATGCAATGTTTGGAGACTCGCCGCCGTAGTAGAGATTGCCGACGATGTTGTTGAAGCCGCCGCCGCCCGGGCCCGGCAGTGCACCGAGGTTGACGGCCTCGACGATATCAATCTCGCCGGTAGCAGCCCAGCGACCGTAGGGGCTGCCCTGCGACAGCAGCCAGAAAGCAGACCACAGGCCTTTACCGGCCGGGAACTTGATCTTGGCAGCGATACGCCCGTAGCGGACGTTGACGCGATCGCGTGTCGTGATGCGGGCAGATGTGTAGTTGAATCCTTCGATCGACTCAGACCGCGCGGTGATCCTCAGGAAACCGTTTTCTAGCTGGGCGTTGCGCGGAAGGTAGTACTGCTTTTCAAAGTTGCCCCAGCCCGGTGGCAGGCCCATGACGCCGCCGTCGCCGATAAACTCGGAACCGTCGCCGGTGGCGAAGAACCACGTCTCGGGGTCGAGCTGGTCGCCATCGAACTCGTCACTCCAGACGAGGTTAAAGGTGCCGCCCGGCGTGACCTCAACAAGATCGAAGACGGCAGTCGTCGGGTTGCTGATGTTGACGTTCTGCTGAATGTCAGCCGGTTGAGTGTTGGTCAGGCCCTGTGGCTGACTGCCGTTGTTACATGCAGCCAGAGTCAACGATGCGGCCAAGACGGCCGGACAGATAATCCTACTTCTCTTTGGAAGCATTGGCTTGTTCCCCCCGCGAACAATTTTTATTAGATGTTTTACGTAGTAAAACGTTTTTCTCGAGCCCTAGCAATAACAAAGAATGACAGCGCTGTCAAAAAAATATCTCCTTTTGCACCTAAACGGTGCAAAAGGGGCCGCCACTAAACAGCAAAGAGCTGATAGCCGACAAAAAGCGAAGGGAATTTCGAACTTACTCTTCGAAATTTTCGAACCTCGATAACTTATGAAATCTCGTCGCAAGGCCGCCCTGAGCCAAACTTTCCGGCGGGTCGGGGCTGCTTTTTCAATGCGTACTGCGCTAGGGGTATGCCGCAATAGCCGGGATCGCCGCATTGCTGGACTATTGCTGCGGACTCCGAGACCTCTAACGCGACAAAGACCATGACTGAAAAACACGTTTACTCATTTAACGACGGCGACGGCAAGAACAAACAGCTGCTGGGCGGTAAAGGCGCGAACCTCTGTGAGATGACCCAGATCGGGATCAACGTCCCGCCAGGCTTCGTCATCACGACCAAGGCTTGCCTGGACTACCTCGACCAGGACGCATTGCCGGACGGGCTGATGGATGCGGTCAAACACGAGATCGAACAGCTGGAAGCTGCAACGGGCAAGACGTTCGGCCGTGGCCGTGACCCGCTGCTGGTCTCCGTACGGTCCGGATCGGCGATGTCGATGCCGGGCATGATGGATACGATCCTGAACCTCGGACTCAACGATGAGACGCTCGCAGGGCTGATCGAGCAAACCGGCGACGAGCGTTTTGCCTATGACGCGTACCGTCGCTTCATTCAGCTATTCGGCAAGGTTGCGTTCGGCATCGCCGACGAACACTTCGACGAGTACTTCGAGGACGTGAAAGTCACCGCCGGCGTCAAGGCCGATATCGGGCTTACGGCAGAACACTTGAAGGAGATCAGCGAGCACTTCCTCGCGGTCGTCAAACGCGAGGCCGGGCGCGACTTCCCGCAGGACGTCATGGAGCAGCTCAAGCTGGCGGTCGAGGCCGTGTTCCGCTCCTGGATGGGCAAGCGCGCCGTCGACTACCGCCGCGAGTTCAACATCACGCCTGACATGGCTAACGGCACAGCGGTCAACGTCTGCACGATGGTGTTCGGCAACAAGGGCGATGACTGCGCGACCGGCGTAGGCTTCACCCGCAACCCGGGCACCGGCGAGAACGAGATGTTCGGCGAATACCTGACCAACGCGCAGGGCGAGGATGTCGTTGCCGGCATTCGCACGCCGAAGCCACTGCAGAGCCTTGAAGATGAGATGCCGGACCAGTACGAGCAGCTGGTCGCTCTCAGGAACACGCTCGAATCGCACTACCAGGAAGTCCAGGATTACGAGTTCACTATCGAGAAAGGTACGCTGTACTGCCTGCAGACGCGCAACGGCAAGATGAACGCCACCGCGATGGTCAAGACCTCGGTCGATATGTTCGCCGAAGAGCTGATTACGCGCGACCAGGCCCTGTTGCGGATCGACCCGGAGCTGCTGGAACAGTTGCTGCACCCCCGTCTCGACCCCGACAAAATCACGAAGCCGCTCGCAACCGGGCTGCCCGCCTCGCCGGGCGCCGCGTCCGGCAAGTGCGTCTTCGATGCCGACCTGGCCGAGAAGCTGGGTAACCTGGGTGAGAAGGTCATACTCGTTCGCGAGGAGACGCGTCCGGAAGACATCCACGGCTTCTTCGCAGCGGAGGGCATCCTGACGAGCCGCGGCGGCAAGACATCGCACGCAGCGGTCGTCGCGCGCGGCATGGGCAAGCCCTGCGTGGCCGGCGCCGAGGGTATCGAGGTCGACACGGCGCTCAGGCAGGCGCAGGTGGGCGACTACGTCATCCACGAGGGCGATGTCATCACGCTGGACGGCGCCACGGGCGTCGTCTACCTGGGCGAGATTCCGACCATCGCGGCGGACTTCTCCGACGACCTGCGCACCTTGCTGGGCTGGGCGGATGACACTGCCCATTTGAAAGTCATGGCCAACGCCGACACGCCGGCAGCGGCGAAACAGGCACTGGACTACGGCGCCATGGGCATTGGCCTGTGCCGCACCGAGCGCATGTTCAACGCGAGCGAGCGGCTGCCTATCGTCATCGACATGATCCTCGCCGATACCACAGAGGAGCGGCAGGCCGCGCTCGACCGGCTGCTTCCGATACAGCGTGCCGACTTCATCGAGTTGTTCACGGTCATGGCTCCGAACCCGGTCACGGTGCGCCTGCTCGACCCGCCGATGCATGAGTTTCTGCCAACCGAGCAGGACCTGCTCGAACAGATCGACAACCTGCGCCTGTATCGCGACGTCGTACGCGGAAGGATGGCGGCGTTGACGACGTTCGATACACACCCGGAACTGCCGAAGCCTTTCGACGAGCTCAGCGAAGAGCTGGTCAACGATGCGCTGATCAAGAAAGAACGCATGCTGAAGAAGGTTCGGGAACTTCGCGAGGTCAACCCGATGCTCGGTCACCGCGGTGTGCGTCTCGGCATCGCGTATCCCGAGATTTACGCAATGCAGATCGAGTCGATACTCGAGGCCGCTGTCGAATGCTCGAAGAAGGGCATCTCGGTGCAGCCCGAGATCATGATCCCGCAGGTCATCACATCCCAGGAGCTCGCCGCTGTGAAACGCTCGATCGATGCGTTGACGGAGAAGCTCGAGAAGGAGGTTGGCGAAAAACTGAAGTTCAAGTTCGGCACGATGATCGAGACGGTCAGGGCCTGCACACGCGCCGGACAGCTGGCCGAGAATGTCGAGTTCTTCTCATTCGGCACGAACGACCTGACGCAGGCCGCGTTCTCGTTCTCACGCGAGGACGCCGAGAACAAGTTCCTGCCGATGTACAACGACTCGGGCATCCTGCAGGACAACCCGTTCGAGGTACTGGATACGATGGGGGTCGGACAGCTCATCAAGATGGCGGTAGATAACGGGCGTAAGGCTCGCGAGAACCTCAAGATCGGTATCTGCGGCGAACAGGGCGGACATCCGGAATCGATCCGCTTCTGTCATCACGCCGGGCTGAACTACGTCTCCTGTTCAGGACCTCGCGTGCCGATCGCTCGACTGGCGGCTGCCCATGCGCAGTTGCTCGACGGCGCGTTCAAGTCCGCGCACAACTAGTCGGCATCGGCAGGGCCGCTCAGGCCGCGTCGGGCAGCCATGCCCGGCGCGGCTAGCCAACACGGAAGCGCTCCATTCCCAGGTGGATGCGCCGGCGCGCCCGCAGACGGCCGCCTGAACGAGGTCACAAGCTTGTCGGTAAGGGAGAGCGCCCCCGAGCTTGAAGCCGGTCAGTACCCCTGGCGATTGCGGCCACGTTGTCGGCGAGACTGGATCGAGATCGGCGTCGTCGGAAACTCCGGCTCGGCCGTGGGGCGCCCGACGAAGAACCCCTGTGCCATATCCACACCCAGCTCAGACAACAGCACCAGCGCCTCGGCGCTCTCGACATACTCTGCGATAACGCGCATGCCCGCCTCCTGGCCGATCTCGGCGATCAGGCGTATCACCTTTTGCTCCACGGGATTCTCGACGATATCTGCAACGAACGCCCCGTCGATCTTGATGTAGTCGCAATCGAGCTTCTGCAGGTAACTCAGCGCGCTGTAGCCGGTGCCGAAATCGTCCAGCGCCAGCTTGCACCCGAGTGCGCGCAGCTCCGCGATTTGTCGTTCGACGTGCACGGCATGACGTATCGCAAGACTCTCGGTTATCTCGAGGACGATGTTCTGCGGTGGTACATCGAACTCGACGAGCGTCCGCCCGATGTAAGCAGGCAGGTCTTCACTCTCAAAGGCGTGTGCAGAGATGTTGATCGACAATTTCAGGTCGCGATGCTGCTTCACAAACCGGGTGTAGGCAATCGCCGAGTGACGAATAACCCACAGGTCGATCTCGGACATCATGCCGAATCGAACCGCGGCCGGCAGGAAGGCGTCCGGCGACACCAGCGAACCATCCTCATGCCGGGCGCGCAGCAACACCTCATGGTGCGTGGTCCTGCCAGTCTGGATGTCGTTGATGGGCTGAAAATGCAGTTCGAAATTGTCGTTGTCGAGAGCGCCGCGCAAGCGGTTAATCCAACCAAGATCGAACTCTCCGCTTTCGGTCAGCGACCCGCCATCGAACAGCCGTGCCCGGTTGCGCCCAGCTCTCTTGGCCTCGCGGCAGGCAATGTCAGCCTGGGCGATCAGCTCGTCCAACTGCAGGTTCGATGACGTCGCTATCGTCATGCCTATACTGCAGTGGACGTGGAAGACGTGCTCATTCTCGATGTGCGTCAAACGCCGCATATCCGTCAGGATGCGGTCGGCGGCCTCGCGCGCCTCGCGATTGCCGGCGCCCGGGAACAGGACAGCGAATTCGTCGCCGCCGAAGCGGGCGACAAAGCCCTCGTCGCCGACACTGCTCGACAGGACATCGGCGACTTTTCGAATCAGGCGGTCGCCGGCAGGGTGACCGCAGAGGTCGTTGATGTACTTGAACTGATCGAGGTCCACGAACAGCAGTGCCGCGGAACCACCGCGTCGTTCGATAAGGTCAAGTGCCGCCCTGAGCTCCTCGCTGAACCTGCGTCGGTTGTAGAGGCCCGTCAGGCTATCGTGATTTGCCCGGTCAAGCAGTTCGGCATCCCGTGTCGCTATAGCGCTGGCGGCGTTTTTCAGGGCTTCGGTGATGGTCGCGGTCTCTCGGTAACCGGCCGACTTGAACTCGACACCGAGATTGCCCTTTGCAAGCTCGTTAATCGGGTCTTCCAGCTGCGAGATGGAGCGCAGGGCGCGTTGCAGAACGCGGCGGCCGTACGTGGCCAGTGCGACAAGAAGCACCGCCAGCAGCAGCACGGCGTTTCGAATGTTGGCCAGCAGGCCTTCGTGAAAGTGTGCAAAGTCGAGGTGAATGGCGACGAAGCCCCGGATCTCGGTACTCGCCTGCGATTCGAGCGCCTTCGGGTCGAAACCAAACAGGTCATCGCTCGCGATCTTCTCTGTCCAGACCGGCGCCAGGATATCGAACCGTCGGGAGTTCGCGATGTGCGGGCTGAACAGGTACGGATGTTCGCTGCCGACAACGTCGCTGGCGTCGGCCAGTCGATAGGCCGGCAGGTCGTCAGGCGGAGCCGCCTGCGTTGCCTTGTCGATCGAGAACAGCGCCTCTCCGTTGCGGTCGTAGTAGACGACGCTTGCTATTTCCGGGTAGCGCTCGGTGAAACTCTCGAGACGTATCAACGCCTCGTTGTCATCGGCGAGATAGAGCGGCGATCCAAGCTCATTGAGTTCCTCGGTCCATTGCAACGCCCAGCGGCCGTAGTTGTCCTTCAGCACCCACTGCCCGCCCCAGTACAACATCACGATCGCGACGGCGCCGACGATTGCAGCGCTCAGTATCTGGATCGACAGGATCTCGTTCACGAGCAATCGTTGCCCGGACCTGCGCCAGGGACGCGCGTCGATTCGACTTTGCAGGCTGCTCAGAAGACTCGTCATGGGTTCTTCTCCGCCGCCTTCGAACGGCGACCGGCAATCGTTACCGTGCCAGCCCTATGCCGGGTATCGATACGTATTTCCCTGAGCGGCGTCATCGGCGGCACGGCGTCGATCTGACCGCGATGAATCTGCTCGGCGATAGTGTGAATGCGCTCGGCGACATCGGCCGTGTCCGGCGAGACGCTGATGCTGGCGCCCATCGAAAGCATGCTGGGATTGGGGGCGAGAACCGAAACGTCCCGACGATTCGCGAGCTCGATCATCTCCCTCAGCACTCGAGCGCTCAGGACGCGATTGTCTGGCAGCAGCCAGAACCCGTCGATGTCCCGCGCTATTCGCTTGAACAGGTACAGCGCCTCCTGGTCGGAGCCCGCTTCCACGACGCTGACACTGATGCCGTGCAGCGCCGCCGCCCGCTTCGCCTCCAAGACGAGGTCTGCGTGTCCGGGTCCGATCAGTAATCCGATCGATTCGAGCGTCGGCTCGTCTTGCTTCCATGCGTTGAGCTGCTGTTCGAGCGGAGCGAACGCGTCAACACCGCGACTGTGGTCCTGCAAAAGCCCATGGTCCTGGTGGTTGAAAACATAGCTGAAGATGACTGGCGCAGTCGACATTGCAATGGCGGATCGTGCTGCGCGAAGACCGACAGCAATGACCGCGCTTGCCTGACCGTCGTTGATCAGGCGAAAAGCACTGACCGGCGGCTGGCTCTTGTCGCTTAAATCGTAGATCGAGATGGACGCAAACAGCTCCGACAGCTCCTCGGCAAGTGCCTCGTAGGCTTCGTTCCGATTGGTCAGTACAACGGCGACCGTTGGCGGGACGAAGGAAAGCTCCGGCGCAGCTTGTTCCTGCTCAGTAGCAGGAGCAGGAATCACCTCGTCGACCGTCCTGACGGGCTCCTCAATGACGATCGGCTCTGGCGACGGTGGTGGTGTGGCACACGCATATAGCGCGGTCACCGCCATAGCCAGCGCAATGAATCTGAGTTTGCTGAGCATTGTCCCCCCTGGCTTCCGTGCCGCGGTGCCGCCAGGCGATGGCCTGTTAACCAAGACAGCTACTCGACCTCCGTGCCGAAAATCGCCGCCTTCCCTTCACGCTACGTTATCAAGGATCACGCAAATCAACACCGAAGGGTTCCGGTTTTCACAAAATACAGCGGACCAAAAACCGGATTATGTAAGAAGCACCGGAGCTTCTTGCTGCCGGGACGCAGCCTCGTCTCCCTCTACGCCGGAACACCGGCTCCCAAGCGCTGCGGAATTGTGCTGATTGCGTATTGTCGATCGCCGCTGCGGAGACTAGCGTTGATACGAGAGACGACCGGAGTGATGCCATGAATACTCGGTTCAAGACTGCTTTAGTAATGCTCGTCTCGGCGCTGCTGACCACAGGCTGCGCGGTCTCGCCAGAGGCCGAGGAACGCCGTCAGGCGATCGATGCAAGTATCGCCGAGATTCTCAGTCAGCCCATCGACGTGGATACTTACGCTGAACCGCGGCGCTGCCTGTCCAGCCGGGATTTCCGGAGCTATCGCGCACTCAACAACCAGTACATGCTGTTTGTGGGCCGCCGCGGCCAGCAGTGGGTGAACCGGCTGCGCTCGAGCTGCTTCGACCTCGATCGCGGCGACGTGCTGATTACACGCTCGCTGAGCAGCAACCGGATCTGTGAGCGCGACACTTTTGAAGTCGCCGACTGGTTCAGCTGGCCGTGGTACCGGCGCTATCCGTGGCAGTGGGGAATCGGGCTCGGCGCCGGCGGTTCCTGCATGCTGGGCGAATTCCACCCGGTCACGGATGAACAGGTCAGAGAAATCGAGGCGGTTATCGAGAACCCGTGATCGCGGGCCGGTGAAACTCCGGGAATCGAGGCTTACTCGGCGAGGGCGATATCGCGGTCGCCGAACCGATAGCGGAACCCGACACCGAAGACCCAGAGATCGTAGTCATACGGGTCGGCCCCGAGCGTCAGCAACGTCGAAATCGTGGCGGGCTCAACCTCCTGCAGGGCCCAGTCGTCCGCCGAGAACTGCTCGTAGCGCAGCGTCGCTGTGATCTCGAGCTGCTCGGAGTGACGGTATTCGGCCTCGATGCGCAACGAATCCAGCTTGGACTCGAGATCGGGAAGCGGCCTGAATCCGTTCGTGTCGGTGGTGACGCCGATCGCACTGTCGCCGTTGCCACGCGTGTAGTCGAAACTCAGGTCCAGCTTCTCGGCGACGTTACGCAGCGCAAGGCCTATGCCCAAGTGGTCGAAATTGTCGTCGTGCGCCGCGCTCCAGTCGGCATCGCCGAAACCCGCACTGCCCAGCTGGGACGCTTCAATCTGCTCATCGCCATAGACGAGATACGCCGATGCCGTTTCACTGATCGTCCAGGTGAGATCGGTCGTCAGGCGCGTCTCGCGCGCATCGGTCATGCCGAGTAGCGAACGAGAGTAGTCGTCGTCACTGCGGTAAAAAGTCGCGCCCACCGACAGCGGTGCATTCGGCAACGACGCTGATGCGACAAACTCGAGAAACTCCCTGTAGCGGTAGGCGAGATTGTATTTACGCAGCAACGGATTCTGTCCCGCGCTTGCCGTCACGCTCAGGTCGTAGCGATCGATATCACGCCTCGATGCGCCGCCACGCAGGCGCAGATCAGCCCAGCCTCTGGGCTTCCAGCGGACCTGGCCCCAGCCGGTGTCCTCGGTCTGTTCCGCAACCTCCTGGAAATCCCGGTCCAGGGTCTTGTAGTCGTAGCCGGCGCTCAGGCGCCAGTCGCTGAACAGCCGGTATTCGGCGCTCAGGTTCAGCTTGCTGCGCTCGAAGCTGTACGGGATGTTCTGCTCGGGCTCACCCGAATTTACGAGATCGACGATGACGCGCGTCCACTCGGTCTGCGGTGTCGTGTTGTCCCTGTCGTCGTACCGGTAGGCGGCCTTGACTCGCAGACCGTCCATGGGTCTCGCCGTCCAGGTCACGGCGAAGTTGGTCGTGTCTACACTGCCGTCGAGGGATGACCTCGGCAGCGGATCCGACGGAATGCCGCTCAGAGACGTATACGGCAGCAGGCCGTCATCCTGCTCGCCTTTGCCGGTCGCCAGGGAAGCCGCCACAACGGAGCGCCACGTGTCGAACCTGTAGTGGCCTGACAGCGTCAGCTGCTGGAACTCGTTGTCCGGCGCTTCGGCCATGACGTTGCGTTCCGGGTTCATTATTGTCGCGAATGGCGACTGCCAGCTCAGCGAGTCGTTGCTGTTGCTGAAGAACGAGCCGTAGTAAGCCAGTGTCGCGCTGCCTCTCGGCAGGCGATACTGGATGCCGAGGTCGATCTGGTCTGTCTCGTAGTCGTGCACACGCGGTAGCTGTGCGGCCTGGGAAAAACCGGATCCGGCGATGATGTCGATGCCTTCGTTGTTCTGGCGTCGGAAATCAGCAAACACGCGCCATTGCTCACCGGACAACCAGTGACCACCGGCGTCGAGGATGCGACGATCGCTTTCGATGCCGCGAGTGCGCAACGACGAGTCCAGGGCCGTCATGCCGGACGTGCTGCCGGCGCCGACCCATCCGGCGGGAACGCCGAGGCTGCCGGTGAAGATCGTCTGCGTCGTATCGAACAGGCGGTATGGCAGCTCCCGATACGCAAGGTAGAAACCGTAGTTCCCCTGCTTGCCGCCGCTGATCTCCGCGAAACGCGACGCGAGCCCGAGGTCCTCGATCATCCAGTCGAGTTGGTAGTCGTCAGTGGTGTAGTGGCCACTGCCATCGAAGTTGGCGTACGTGCCCTCTTCGTCGTAGCCGTTGCCGTTACCGAAGCGCGCGGCGTCCTCACTGACGTTGGACACACCCGCCTCGTATTCGGCGCGGTATCCCGTCTCAAACGGGCAGGACTCGCAAAGCCACTCACTGGTATCGACATCGGCGACAACGACCGCTGGACCCAAGAGCAGTATCGGTAGCGCAAGTGACTTGACGGTGGTTCGCATCGTGATCTCCCGCTAACGCATCAGCTTGGAGCCGGACGGGTGATTGGAGCCGTGCACCTGGCCATGACAGTTCATGCAGTTCTGGCCAAGCAGATATTGTGAGGCGATGCCTGACGGCAGGCTGTCGGAGTCCTGTGCAAGGCTCGGGTGACCCGCCTGCGAGTGGCAGCTCTGGCACAGCATCGGGCCGCGCATTGTCAGCATGCCGGGGTGATTGGAGCCGTGCGGTTCATGGCAGGTGCTGCAATCTTCTGCGACCGGCGCATGCTCCCAAAGGTGCGGGCCACGCGTTTCAGCATGGCATTCGTGGCAGGTCTGGTTCAGTGTCTGGCGCACGAGCATGGCGTCAAACGTCGTGTCGTGAACGCTGTGGCAGGAACCGCAGTCCATCTTGCCCTCGTCGACGACGTGCGCGAATGGCTTAAGGCTCTGGGTACGCTGTTGCTGGTGGCAGTCGAAGCAGACCTCGGCCTGTGTGCTGGTCTCGAGGACGGGGTCAGACGCCGCATGGCTCGTGTGACAACCGGCGCAGGTGATCGTGTCGTCATCGTGTGCAGTTCCGTGCCATCCGAGCCCCGTGTCACTGGCGTGGCAATCGATGCAATACGCATTCTGTTCGGCGACGGTTCCCGTCGCTCCCTCACCGAAAGCGATGACGCCGGGGCGCTCCTGCCCTCTCCTGACGCGAGCGGCGTGCTCACCGCCCGGACCGTGGCAGGCCTCGCACTGCAGCTGGTCATGGCCAAACGGCGTCCTGGAGTCGGTCGGTACCGCGTGCGGCGTTCGAAACACGGCCAGCGTCGCCTGGTCGTCGTGGCAGGCGAAGCAGGAGTCGGCGCCTTTTCGACTGTAGTCCGGACCGTCCTCGCCGTCCGCCTGCGCCAGTGACAGGCTCGGCGAAGCCAGTAACAGGAACCAGCCTATGACGAAGTGAAGCCGATGCCGGCGACCTGCAATCGCCGGCATCATGACTGGACTCCCTGACATTCAGTCAGCAGCAAAACCCTGGCTCAGTCGTTGAACAGGAAGCTGCTGACGCCGTGAACCTCACCGACATCGGACGATGCACCCGGCCCATGGCAAAGCTGGCAGGTTTCCTGCGGCGCATTGATCGAACCATCGGCGTTCTTGACGTTGGTCAGATCGAAGAAACCGCCATTCTGCTCCATGTGCAGTTTCGCCAGATCAGACACGTGGCAGGTCGAGCACACAGCAGAGTTCGGGGACGTGACCGTATCATCCATCGGCGAGGCCCGGTCAGCACCGACGCTCGTCGTCGTCGCTAATACGTCGTTCGGGTCAACCGGGTAGTATCCGCCAGGCACGTGACAGCCTTCGCAGTTGTTCAGCTTGCCCGGGTAGACGAAGTCGAACGTGTGCGGTCGGTTGCCGAATCCACAGACATCGTAGGGGACGCCGGTCGCGCCGCCCGCGTGCAGCGCGTGGATCATGACCTTCATGTCGACCGTGACGTCATCCGTTCCCAGGTCGGTCGCGCACTGACCGGCGCGGCGCCTGATGTCAGTGACGTTCGGCGCGTGGCAGGTCACGCAGACCTCGATATTGTCGGTGCGGTTGTTGCCGTGCATCGTCAGCTGGTTGTGGCAGTCGTCGCACTTCTCGATGGCAACCGCGTTTCTGCGCGGTACCGCGGCGCCATCAGTTATCGGCGCGTAGGCAATCGCATTCGGTACCGCGATGCGTTCACCGTCGCCGTCGATGACCACCGCGGGATGACCGTCGATCGTTACGGCCAGCGACCCCATGGCCGTCGCCGGCACCGGAATCGGTGACGTGACGCTGAAGACGCCGCCGCCTTCATCCGTCGACGCACCGCCGCAGGCCGTCAGCGGGTTGATCGAGATCGGCAGGCCCGGGCTGCTGCCCGTGTCCACGTTGTTGTACTCGGTGGTGTTCCAGGCGATGCCAATAGCAAGACGGCTGAGGCCGAATGTGCAGGTCGTGAACTCGGGATCCGTCTGGATGTTGTACGGCGCGTCGCCATTCAGCGGGTCCGTAACCGAGAACGAGATAACGGGTGTTTCGCCAGTGCCGGTGTTCGTGATATCGACGATATTGAACGCGAAGTTCTTGCTCGCCTCGGCAGTAGCTATCGTGTGGACGACGTCGACTTTGAGGTCACCGTCATTGACCGTCGAATTCGGGCCGTGGCAATCAGCGCACAGGGTGTCATCGGTAAACGTGATGCCGCTGCCGCCTGAACCCGGGTGCCCGCCGTTGTCCCAATCGATGTCGTCATGACAACTGCCGCAGGAAGCGCGGGACGGGAACTCCAGCCAGTGGCCGGAATCCGGTGTGTTCGGATTCGTGTCATCGTGGCAGGTGGTGCAGTTCCTGACGTCCTGCGAGAACACGACCCCGGAGTAATCGTAGACGGTGCCGCGGAAGCCGACGACCGTATAGCCCTCCGTAAGATTAGCGCCGTAGTGAATCTTATGAATCATTTGCATCATGTCGACCGTGCCACCCCACGCTTCGGTCGCGGTGTCGCCATCGATCGAGCTCGGGTTGTGGCAGGTGACGCAGTAGGTGATGTCAGTACGCGGCCCGCCGTGGAAACCGAACACGTCGTGACAGGCATTACAGGTCTGGTTGTCGACGATAGCTCGACTAAAGAGGTCGGTCGCAGCCGGATCGTCCGGCACGAAATCGTAGATGCCGTTTGTCGAGATCGGCGCCTGTCCTCGGATCTCTACGCCGAGTCGATGCGTCTTGGATCCATCAAAGACCGGGCCGCCCGAGTAGTCATCGAGCGCGTTGGCAAACGTGTACTCATAGGTGCCGTCGCCGTTGTCGGTAAACGTGCCTGCCGTCGCCGTCTCGGTGGTTGCCTGCGCGTCCGGAATGCCGTTACTGCTGCGTGTGACGTAGGACTGCCACTCGCTAGACAGGCCGCTGCCGGCGGGCGCCGGGGACAACTGCGCCAATACGAAACGAAGCTGGCCGGCCGCCAGGCCTTTCAGGCCGAGCGTGTCGTCATTCGTGAGCTTGAGGGTAACGGTCGGCGGTCCGCTTGCGGGAACGGTAACGCTCTGCACCTCGATATTGATCCGATCGACGTTCTCGATCGGGATTGCGGCAGTGGGACCGGGGTCTCCGGTTCCACCGGTCGGGCCAGTGGGTCCGGTGGGACCTTGTGGTCCGGCGGGACCGTCATCACCGGTACAAGCAAACAGAAAACTGCTCGAAAGCAGCAAGAATGCAATTCGCGCAAAGCGACCGTACATCGAAGCCATCTCGTATCCCCTTTACGACGAGTGCCGCTTTGCACGGCGAGTGCGTCGTTACCCCAGTCTATTTTGCTTACCCTTGTAACAAATAGCTGACAGCGAACTTATCTCGGGATATACCTATGTGGAAACCCAGCCCGAGCATTTGGCTTGCGCTTTGTTCAGAAGCCCTTGACGGCTCTATGTTTTTTCTTTGTCGTGCCTCGTTCGCAGTCGTTATTGTTTAACATTATTGCCATGAACTATTACAGGCATGTGTCATATACTATTGACACTTCTCGTTGCAGGCAAGGCTTTGATCATGCGATATAGAAATACTCTGCTCGGACTCACGTTAATGTCTTTGTCGCCGCTGGCATCCGCTGGCATCGAGGGCCTGATGGCCGAATGTAACGACTGCCACGGTGACGATGGTGTCAGTCAGTGGACAGACGTACCCACGATTGCGGGGCTCTCCGTGCTCGTTCATGAAGACGCGCTGTATATCTACGCGGACGATGCGCGGCCCTGCGCGAAATCAGAGTATCGACAAGGCGATACCAGCCGACCGGCGAAGACCATGTGCGAGATCGCTGCTGAACTCAGCGAAGACGAGATCGCCGAAGTGGCTGAGGCTTACGCGGCGCTCCCTTATGTGAGAGCAAAGCAGGAGTTCGACGCCGATCTCGCGGCCGCGGGCAAGGTCGTCCACGACAAACAATGCGACAAGTGCCACTCCGACGAAGGCACGAACCCGGAGGATGAAGCCGGGATGCTGGGCGGACAGATGATGGGCTACCTGAGGCAGTCTTTCGAGGAATACGCCGCGGGCACACGGGAACAGCCAAAGAAGATGAAGGAGAAAATGGACCTGCTGTCAGATGACGACGTTGAGGCGCTCGTCCACTATTACGGCAGCGTGCAGTGACCGGCTCCGCGTCGGCTTAAGCCGGCTCGCGCGAACATGTGCAGGCGGACCTGGCGCTCGATCCGATGCGCCGGACCGCTGCTCGCAGAACTCGCTGTAATCCCCTCGGAAATCCCTGATAGCCACACCCGCCCTCATCGCTTACTAATTCCTGAGGATTCAGGGATTTACTCACGATGATTGATTCGAGGCCTGGCGGCCGGTTGTTTCCGGTGCTCTCTACGTTGGTACTCCTGTCGCTTGGCGTGTCGCTGGCGGCAGCGGAGGAGGCCTGTCTGGAGTGCCACGAGGACGTGGAATTTACCTCCACGGCGCACCCTGACGTCCAGTGCACCGAATGTCATACCAACGTGCCCCCGGAGCATGAGGCTGACGATCTCGATCCCCTGACCGATGACGAAAGCTGCAACGAGTGTCACGGCAGGATTCAACGTTCTATCAATCGCAGTGCTCACAAAGAAGAGGCTGCCTGCGGCGACTGCCACGGCGATCCGCACAATATTCACCTCGTTGAAGAACTGGCTTCCGCTGTCTCGCCGGTCAACCAGATCAAGAGTTGCGGCGGCTGCCACGACGATCCGCCTGAACTCATCGATGGTTACCTGACCAGCGAACACGGTCACGCGTTGCTAAAGGCCGGGCTCGTCAGTGCACCCAGCTGCAGCAGCTGCCACGGCGACCACCAGATTCTCGAAGCCGATAACAATCGTGCATTAACATCGCATGCCAAGTCACCGGAGATGTGCGGCGACTGCCACGCGCTGCTGCTGAACGAATGGAAAGACGGCAGCGCGCACGGCCTTGCCTGGCAGGAGGGCAACGAGGAGGCTCCGGTCTGTGTGAACTGTCACTCGTCACACGGGATCATCGATCCGAGTTCGGCGCTAAACCGACTCCAGTCGGCCGAGACCTGCGGCAGCTGCCACGAGTACTACGAAGAAACCTTTCGCGATAGTTTCCATGGCAAGGCGAACGAGCTCGGGTTTGTCGAGGGCGCCAACTGTGCCGACTGCCACACGCCGCACCGAAACCTCGGTGTCGACGATCCTCGTTCCAGCGTACATCCCGACAATGTCGAGGCAATGTGTGCCGGCTGCCACGAAAATGTCTCTGCCAATATCCTGAGCTTCAATCCTCACAGCGATCCGACGGATCCCGAACAGGACTTCAAGGTCTTCGTTGTCTGGGTTTTCATGACGGGACTGTTGATTGGCGTCTTTGTGTTCTTCGGTTTACACGACGCACTGTGGCTGCAGCGGACGATCGTCGGCGCGCTGCGCGGCGAGTTCAAGGAGCCTGAGCAGACCAGCGGACAATGGGTCAGGCGCTTCAGCTCGACGAATATCCACGTTCACCTGACGATTGTCGTGACCTTCCTCGCGCTTGCGTTGACCGGGCTGCCGCTGAAGTTCCATGACATGGGCTGGGCGCAGGCGCTTATCGGCCTCCTTGGCGGCGTCGAGGTTGCCGGCTTCATTCACCGGATCGCCGCGGTCGGTACGTTTGGCTACGCGATATTCCACCTGAGCGAGTTGTTTGTCCGCATCGTCATCAGGCGCGAGCGTGGCATGCTGTGGGGGCCGAACTCCATGGTCCCGCAGCCGCAGGACATCAAAGATATCGGTGCGAGCGTAAAATACTTCCTGTATTTCGGCGACCGGCCGAAGAATGACCGCTGGAACTACATCGAGAAATTCGACTACCTCGCGGTGTTCTGGGGTGTACTGATCATCGGCATGTCGGGCTTGTTCCTGTGGTTCCCGATGTTCTTCACGACCTTCCTGCCGGGTTGGGTGCTGAATGCGGCGTACGTCATTCACAGTGACGAGGCGCTATTGGCGACTGGCTTCATATTCATCTTCCACTTCTTCCACACACACCTGAGGCCCGAGACCTTCCCGATGGACATCGTGATCTTCACGGGCAAGATGTCATTGGAACGCTTCAAGGAAGAGAGGCCACTCGAATACCAGCGCCTGGTCGAGAACAACGAGCTGGACGATTACCTTGTCGATCCGCCGACGCCGAAGCAGAGGCGAACTGCGTACCTGTTCGGTACGATTGCGCTGACGACCGGTATCCTTTTGGCTATCGGCATCATCTGGGCGCTAGTCAGCCACTAGGCACAATCAGCTTTTCGCCAGATAGCGCGGAAACGGGGGATCGCAATGTTCAAAAACTTTTTGTCGTCGATAACCCGGAACGGCCTGAGCCTGTTCGGTACGGGGCTCGCGATTGCGAGCCTTGTTCTAATCATCAGCCTGTTTGTCATTCAATACCTGGGCTACGAGGGCGGTGCCTACCTGGGCATCATCACGTTCCTGATCCTGCCGATGATCTTCGTGCTGGGCCTGCTCCTGATTCCCGTGGGCTCCATCCTGCATCGGCGCAAGCTGCGCGAGATGCCGGGAGGCGAAGGCACACCGTTGCTGCCGGTTTTCGACCTGAACCAGGCAAAGACCCGCAGTTGGCTGCTGATCCTGACCGGCGCCACCATGTTCAATGTCGTGATCGTTGCCGGCGCCACCTACAAGGGCGTCGAACACATGGAGTCTGTCGAGTTCTGCGGCCTGGCCTGCCACTCGGTCATGGAGCCCGAATACACCGCGTTTCAACACTCGTCGCACTCACGACTGACCTGCGCCGACTGTCACATCGGTCCCGGCGCGGACTGGTTCGTCAAATCGAAACTGGACGGTGCCTGGCAGCTCGTCGCCGTTGCATTCGATCTCTACCCTCGCCCCATTCCGACACCGCTGCACGACCTGCGCCCGGCGCGAGAAACCTGCGAGCAGTGTCACTGGCCGACCCGCTTCGTCGGCGACAAGCTCAAAATCAAGAAACACTACGAGGAAGACGAGGCCAATACCGAGGTCACGACGGCGTTGCTCCTGAAAGTCGGCGGCGAGGCCGGAAAGACGTCCACCGGCATTCATTGGCACGTCGACCGCGGCGTGAAGATCCGCTACCGCTCTGACGAGACGCGCGAGGACATCTACGAAGTCGAATACACGGCGCCGGATGGCGCCGTCAAGGTGTTCGCCGACAGGCGTGCACCTGAAGAGGGCGGGGTATGGCGGGAGATGGATTGCGTGGACTGCCACAACCGTCCGAGTCATAACTACCAGGCGCCGGACGATGAGATCGACGTCGCCCTGCGCGACGGGCTCATCCACCGTGACCTGCCGTTTGTGCGCAAGGAAGCACTGCGCATCATCGACGCCGAATACCCGTCACATGAAGCAGCCCGCGAGACCATCACAGCGGAGCTGACCACGTATTACCAGGATAATTATCCGGAGGTCGCCTCCGGGCGCGCTCAGGACATTGCCGACGCGGCTGCGACGCTCAGCGATATCTACTCGGTCAACGTATTTCCAAACATGAAGGTCTGGTGGAACACCTATCCGGAACACATAGGACACGAGCGATCCGAGGGTTGTTACCGTTGCCACGGCCGCCGTCTTCGGACGGAGGATCGCGAGACCATCTCCAAAGACTGTGACATTTGCCATGTCGTGCTGGCAGAAAGAGAGGAAAACCCGGAGATCCTCACCCAGCTCGAGATTCTTCCCTGAATCGGGACTCGCCAGATGAGTGCGAAGACAGGCTCGTAACCGCGATGAGTAACGCTCGGCGACAGCGTCAGGACTGAAGCGGACGGTCGCCGGGTAACTCCTGGTGAGTTAGCCCTCGGCTAATGCCTCCAGCGCACGCAGCACGTCGCGGCGACTGATCTGGCCGACCAGCCGGTTCTCGTCCATGACGGGAAAACGCCGATAGCGTGATTCCATGAACAGCTCGGCCAAGTCGATGATGCTCATGTCGGCATCGACCGTCTTTACCTTGTGACTCATGAAGTCGGACACCGGTCCGCCCCAGATGCCGTGGTAGCCGGCGTTCAGTGTCACCTTCAGGCAATCCGCCTCGGACAGGATGCCGATCAATGTGCCCGCCTGGTCGACCACCGGGGCGCCGGCGATGCGATGCTGGCAAAGCATCGCAACGGCGTCGAGCACGTCCATGTCCGGCGTAAACGTGACGAGGGTACGCGCCATGTAGTCTTTAACGAGTGCGGACTTCAGCGTCATGCCCAGTCACCCCCGTTGCGTTTCTTGCACTGGTCGCGCCCACTGCACAGCTCGCACTTGCCGCCGTTCAGTCCACCGCAGCTGCCGCTGATGGCCTTGCGACCGTTCAGCACGCCAATACTCATGCCGGCG
>JAAUYD010017985.1_pt1 | contig 35300 bp, 33 predicted proteins | sample 7278101 | NCBI WGS metagenome assembly JAAUYD01 (sample SAMN14350128, study PRJNA611818) | marine sediment metagenome | isolation source: surface marine sediment (0.6m) | place: French Polynesia: Moorea | collected 2018-08
CGAGGCAACCTCGCGGCCTACGCGATGCTCGCTTTCGGGCTCATGTATTTCGCATGGGGCCTTCGCAAGGCGGGCCGCAGTCACCGGCACTCGCACGTCCACACACATGGTGAAGTCGTCCACGACCACGAACACAACCATCACGCCAACCATATTCACGCCCACGACACCGCGAACGGTGTTTCGATCACGCCCTGGGCCCTGTTCATCATCTTCCTGCTGGGTCCTTGCGAGGCACTCATTCCGCTTTTCATGTACCCGGCGGCCCAGCAAAGTGGCGCACTCGTACTGACTGTAGCCGTAGTATTCGGAGTCGTTACCGTGTCGACGATGATGGCCTGTGTCGCGCTGACGACCCTGGGGCTCGAGCGGCTCAAGCTGCCGATGAGCGGCCGCTACGTCCATGCTATTGCCGGCGCATCGGTTGCGCTGTGCGGACTCGCGATCAGTTTCCTCGGGCTGTAGTGGCTTCGCACCGCCCGGCAGGGAGAAACTCTATGCACGCAAGACTGGCAATCCTGGTTCTGGCCTGGTCCTCAATGTCGCTCGCCGCCGAGTTGCCGCCGCTCGAAGCTTACGGGCGATTGCCAATGATGGACATGCTCGAGCTGTCGCCGGACGGCACCCGTGCTGCCAGCCGCGTCACGCACGGCGGCCGGGACCTGGTAATGGTAATCGACATGGAGTCGGCGGATTTCCTCACCGGGGTAGACGCAGCCGAGGTCAACCCGCGCTGGCTGCGCTGGATCAGTGAGGACAAGCTCGTCTTGGTCGCGAGCAACACCGTGCGCACGCGCGCCGTGCGCAGCGCATTCGAGTACAGCCAGGCGTACTCATTCGACGTCGAGACGAGAGACATCCGGGTACTGCTGAGGAAGGCGCCGGAAATCTATCCGTACCAGAGTGGCCTCGGTCGCATCATTGGTCGGGATCCGGCACAAAACACGGTCTTCATGCCGGCGTTTGCGGGCAAAAGCGGGTCGAAGCCGGTAGGCGGCATCTACGCCGTGCGGCTTGACCGGGGTCGCGACAAGCTCATTGCCAAAGGCGGTCGACACACCATTGACTGGTTCCTCGATGCAGACAACAAGCCACTCGTCCGTGAAGACTTCGACGACGAAAACAACGTGCACCGATTGTGGCTTATTGGCGACAGAGTCAGGGACAGAACCTTGATCCACGAGGATCCCGGCGAGTTTCCTTCGTATGGCGTGGTCGGACTGACACCCGATCGTGACGCGCTGGTGCTCTTGTCCAACTCGCGTTCTGCAGGCGGCGTTGTCTACTACCTGATGAGTCTCGAAGACGGGTCGATCGGCGGGCCCATCCTCGCCAGGGACGGCACAGACATTCGGTACGTCATTACAGACGCCAATCGCGTTGTCTATGGCGTCGAGTACGCCGGCTTCAAACCGACGTATCAGTTCTTTGACAAGGAGCTCGACGACCGTATCGCGCGTATTCAGAGATTGCTGCCGGAGGTGGCCGCGCGACTCGTGAGCTGGAGCGATGACTTCAACCGACTTGTCTTCGAAATCGAAGGCGGCTGGAGCTCCGGCGCCTACGTGATGTTCGAAAAGGGCGTCACCGAGCCAATGCTGATCGGGCATTTCCGGGAAGAAATCACCGACGAATTCGTGGTTCCGACGGAGATCACCGAATACCCGGCACGTGACGGGTTGCCGATCCCGGCGCTGGTCACCGCGCGACAAGACGTGCGCGGGGCAGGGAACGCGCCGCTCATCGTCATGCCGCACGGCGGGCCTGAATCGCACGACCGCTTCGGCTTCGACTGGATGGCACAGTACTTTGCGAGCCGAGGCTACGTTGTGTTGCAGCCGCAGTTCCGCGGATCCACGGGCTTCGGTTACGCGCACAATGTTGCCGGAGAGGGCGAATGGGGCGGGAAGATGCAGTCGGACCTCGACGATGGCGTAATGCACCTCGTTGACCGGGGGCTCGCGAACCCGGAGCGAGTCTGCATCGTCGGTGGCAGCTACGGCGGCTATGCGGCACTTGCAGCGGGCGCGTTTTCACCGGACATGTACAAGTGCGTTGCCGCTGTTGCGCCGGTCACGGACCTGCGCCGCGTTCTGCGGCAGCAAAGGTCGAGGAGAGGCGGCGACAGCTGGGTCATCGACTACTGGGAGCGGCAGTTCGGCGCGGAAGCGTCCGAGAAGGATCTGCTCAGGACGATCTCCCCCGTTTTCCACGCCGACTCGTTCCGGGCACCTGTTCTGATCATCCACGGCGAAAAGGACACGGTCGTCGATATCGACCAGAGCAAGGTCATGGACAAAGCACTGCGCAAGGCGGGCAAGGATGTCCAGTTCGCGAAACTCAAAGGCGAGGATCACTGGTTGACCCAGGAAGAGACCAGAATCCAGACGCTACGGCTGCTCGCGGCGTTCATCGAGGAGCATCTTTAAGTATAATCGGTCGCTGACTTCTCGGCGGAACAGCGATGCAGGCCACACTACTCGAACAGGGAGCAACGCTCATGCTCGTCGGCATGGGTACCGTGTTCGTGTTCCTCACAGCGCTCGTAATCGCCATGACACTGATGGCGGCGATCGTCCGAAAGCTGACCCCGGCGCCCGAAGCAACGGTCACCGATGAGGAAGTCGCAGCAATCACTGCCGCGATAGCCAGTCACCGCAACAAGCACTCCTAAGATTCATCAAGAGCTTCCATGAGCCAAAAGAAACCCCTCGGGATTACTGAACTCGCGTTACGCGATGCGCACCAGAGCCTGTTCGCCACACGCTTGCGCATAGAAGACATGCTGCCGATCGCCGGCAAGCTCGACCAGGTTGGATTCTGGTCGATCGAATCGTGGGGCGGAGCGACGTTCGATGCGTGCATCCGCTACCTCGGTGAAGACCCGTGGGAACGCATCCGGCGCCTCAAGGCGGCGATGCCGAATACGCCCCAACAGATGCTGTTTCGCGGTCAGAATATCCTCGGTTACCGCCACTATGCCGACGACCTGGTACGAGAGTTTGTCGAACGCTGTGCCGTCAACGGCGTTGACGTGTTCCGTATCTTCGATGCCATGAATGATGTACGCAATCTCGAGACCGCGATCAAGGCCGCGGTCGAGGTTGGCAAACATGCGCAAGGTACGATTTCCTATACGGTCAGCGATGTGCACACGATCGACCTCTATGTCGATATGGGCAAACGCCTCGAGGAACTCGGCTCGCACTCGATTTGCATCAAGGACATGGCGGGACTGCTGCGCCCCTACGACGCGTTCGAACTCGTCAGTCGCCTGAAAGAGGCTGTCAGCCTGCCGATCCACCTGCACTGTCATGCGACGACAGGCTTGGCGGTCCCGACACTTCTAAAAGCGGCCGAAGCCGGCGTCGATGTTGTCGACACCGCCGTGTCGTCGATGAGCATGACCTACGGGCACTCGCCCACCGAAACGCTGGTCGCGACCATGGAAGGCACCGATCGTGATACCGGCCTGGACATGAACCTGATCGACGAGATCGCGGCCTATTTCCGCGACGTGCGCAAAAAATACGCGAAGTTCGAAGGTTCGCTTCGCGGAGTGGACTCGCGCATTCTCATCGCGCAGGTGCCCGGCGGTATGCTCACGAATCTGGAGAGTCAGCTTAAGGAACAGGGCGCAAGCGACAAGCTTGACGACGTGCTCGATGAGATTCCGCGCGTGCGCGAGGACCTCGGCATGATTCCGCTGGTGACCCCCACGTCACAGATCGTAGGTACCCAGGCCGTCATCAATGTCCTGCAGGGTGAGCGTTACAAGGTCATCAGCAACGAAACGTCGGGCGTGCTCAAAGGCGAGTATGGCGCCACGGCGGCGCCGGTCAATATCGAGTTGCAGGCGCGCGTGCTTGAAGGTGCCGAGCCGATAACCTGCCGGCCGGCCGACCTCCTCGAGCCTGAACTCGAACGGCAGACCGCGGAACTGACGCGGCTCGCGAGCGAGAAGGGCATCCGTCTCGCGGCGGACGTCGTCGACGACGTGCTCACCTATGCACTGTTTCCCCAGATTGGGCTGATGTTCCTCGAGAATCGAGGCAATCCGAACGCGTTCGAGCCCGCGCCCTGGGATGAGCCCGAACCGGCTGCGCCGGTCGCCGCGTCGGACGATGCCGGCGCCGGTGTCTACTCGGTGCGCGTGAATGGCAAGGCATTTACCGTCGAGGTCGCCGAGAGCGGTCAGCTCGCCAGTATCGCGCCTGCCGCTTCTGCGGCACCGGCCGCCACAGCACCGGCTGGCAATGGCGAGCCGGTCAATGCGGCGCTCGCGGGCAACATCTTCAAGGTACACGTTGCGCCGGGCACGGTGGTCGACGAAGGCGAGCCCCTGCTAATCGTCGAGGCGATGAAGATGGAAACTGTGGTTCCGGCACCGAGGGCCGGAACCGTCACGGATGTCTACGTGGCCGAGGGCGACAAGGTTGCCGTCGGGGACGCCCTGGTCGCCATCGGCTAGGCAGCCCATGGATCTCATCGAGCAAATCTGGACCGGCTCGGGGCTCTACCAGATCACAGCCGGGCAGCTGGGGATGCTGGCCGTTTGCCTCGCGTTGCTGTATCTCGGTATCGCAAAGAAATTCGAACCGTTGCTGCTCGTGACGATCGGCTTCGGCGGACTGCTCAGCAACATCCCGGGTGCAGGCGTCGCGGATCCGGGCGGTCTGTTGTATCTCACCTACGAAATCGGCATCAAGTCGGGCGCATTCCCGCTGATCATCTTCATGGGCGTCGGTGCAATGACCGACTTCGGTCCATTGCTGGCGAACCCACGTACGCTGTTTCTTGGAGCGGCCGCGCAGTTCGGCATCTTCGCGACACTCCTCGGTGCGCTTGCCATGACCGAGCTCGGCCTGATGGATTTCTCGCTCAGAGAGGCTGCCGCCATCGGCATCATCGGTGGTGCGGATGGACCGACCGCGATCTATGTCGCAGGGCAGCTCGCGCCCAACCTGCTGGGTGCTATCGCGGTTGCGGCGTATTCCTATATGGCACTCGTGCCGATTATCCAGCCGCCAATCATGCGCGCGTTGACCAGCAAGTCCGAACGTGAGATCACGATGGTCCAGTTGCGCGACGTGTCCAAGGTCGAGCGTGTCATGTTCCCGCTCTTGCTGTTGCTGCTCGTTGGCCTGCTGTTGCCGACGGCGGCGCCGCTGCTCGGAATGCTGGCCTTCGGCAACCTGATGCGCGAATGTGGCGTCGTCGAGCGTCTCTCCGATACGACGCAAAACGCACTGATCAACATCGTTACGATCTTCCTCGGACTTGCGGTCGGCTCGAGACTCCGCGCGGACGAGTTCCTCGTTCCGGAAACGCTCGGCATCATTGTGCTTGGCATGGTCGCATTCGCGATCGGTACGGCGAGCGGCGTCATCATGGGCAAAATCATGAACCGCGTCTCGCATCAGCCGATCAATCCGTTGATCGGTGCCGCGGGTGTCTCAGCGGTACCGATGGCGGCGCGGGTTGCCAACAAGGTTGGGCTCGAGTCCAATCCCCACAATATTCTCTTGATGCATGCCATGGGTCCAAATGTTGCAGGCGTCATAGGTTCGGCTGTCGCGGCGGGTATCATGATCATGTTCACATCCTAGGAAGCCTGATGAGCTCACTGTCGATCGTCATCCCCGCCAAGAACGAGGGCACCGCCATCGGTGACGTTGTCGCGGCGGCGGTCAAGGAGTATCCGGAGGCCGAGGTCATCGTTGTCGACGACGGGTCGGACGACAACACAGCGGATGCCGCGCGCGATGCCGGTGCCAGGGTCGTGCAGCATCCGGAGAGTCTGGGAAACGGTGCGGCGGTCAAAGCCGGCGCACGCGCGGCGACAGGCGACGTCATCGCTTTTATGGACGGCGATGGACAACATAGCGCGGAGAATTTCGCACCGTTGCTCGCAAGGCTCGATGAGGGCTTCGACATGGCCATTGGTGCACGCAGCTCCGACATGCATGCCAACGTCGGGCGTCTCGCCGCGAACGGCATTTACAACGTCGTTGCGTCGTGGCTCGCCAACCGGCGCATCCCCGATCTGACCTCGGGATTCCGCGTCGTGCGGGCAAGTCTGTTCAAGAGATTCCTGTACCTGTTGCCGAACGGCTTTTCGTACCCGACGACGATCACGATGGCGTTCATGCGCGCCGGCTTCCCGATCTGTTTTGAGCCGATCCCGGTGACGAAGCGCATCGGCAAAAGCCACATCCGGCCGATACGTGACGGTGTGCGCTTCATGGTCATTATTTTCAAGATAGCGACGCTGTACTCTCCTCTGAAGATCTTCTTGCCAATCAGCAGTCTGTTCTTTGCGACCGGCGCCGCATGGTATGGCTATACCTTTGCGACGCTTGGGCGTTTTACAAACATGAGCATGCTGTTGTTCAGTGCCTCTGTCATCGTATTCCTGATCGGTTTGATCTCCGAGCAGATCACGGCGTTGACGTACAGCAAGTCCTGACATGCGTCACGCGATCATCGTCGTTGGCAGCGAGGAACAGCGCGCGCTACCAGTACCGGAAGTGAAACTGCGAGACGACGAGGCCGTCCGTACGTCTACGTGGTTTGCGTGTTCCAACCAGGACGACCCATCACTGTTGCTCGATGAGCGAGGCGTACTGACCCGCCTGGTTCTCGCGCCAATACTGTTCTACAAGTTCTACCTGCTGGTCCATAACACCAAGCTCTGGGCCGGCAAGCGGCCATTGTTACTGTTGCGGGGACGCAGCCTCGCGAGTCGTATCGCGGCCTATGCGGGGAGTTGGGGTGGGGGAGATGTCGTCAAGGCGGATCAGACTGATGCGTCAGCTCTGGGGCCCACGCGCTTCGTGCTCGATGCGGACGGTAACCTGAAACTCCATGCCGATTGACTCGAGGACACGCAAGTCATTCGTGATAGTTTGGTCGATATGGGCATGAGCGTCTTTGATCTGCTGAGAAACACACCGCTGCACCCACAGTGGTTCGCGTTTATTCGCACACGCAAAGTCCTGCGCAGTGAGTGGTCAAACATGGAAGGTATCGTCCTCGATGTAGGCTGTGCCGACGGCGCGGCGAAACACCTGCTGCCACCCACGACAACATACTTCGGCCTCGATTACTATTCGACCGCCACGGACTGGTACAGGACCCAACCTGACGTATTCGGTGATGCCCAGTCCCTTCCGATTGAGGACGATGCAATCGATCACGCATTGCTGCTGGACGTACTCGAGCATCTGCCACATCCCGACCGCTGTCTCGCCGAACTGCATCGCGTGCTGCGGCCGGGGGGATCACTGACGCTCCAGGTCCCGTTTATGTATCCACTGCATGACGAACCGCTGGACTTTCAGCGTTGGACCTTGCACGGCCTTCGCGCCGCCGCGGATAGGCACGGCTTCTCGATAGATTCGGAAGTAGCCATCGGGCACCCGCTGGAGACCGCAGCGCTGAACACAAACATCGCGCTTGCGAAGTCGGTGATCAACTGGGTTCGCGGCCGCAATCCACTCGCGGTACTCGGTCTGCTGCTGCCTGTCGCTGTATTGGCCAACAATGTTCTCGCGTGGCTTTTCGCCGTGCTGAGCAGCAGTGACGACCTGATGCCACACGGGTATCGCGTGGTTTGGATCCGACGTTAGATGAGCCACATCGCGCTCGTAACCACATCGTACCCTGATTACGTCCCGGGCGCGGAGGCGGCCGGAACGTTTGTTGAAGACTTTGCGCTCGAGCTTGCCAGCCACGTACGGGTTACGGTGGTGGCGCCCAGCCGCGATAGCTCCGTGCTGAGAAATGGCTCTCTTACGGTGTGCCGATTTGCCGTCCCGACCTTACCGCTGTCGCTGCTGCGGCCCTCCCGACCGAGCCATTGGCCGCTCATCATCCGTACGCTGAGAGCCGGTCGGCGGGAAGTCGAGTCCCTTCATCAGCGCGAGCGCCTCGATCACATACTGGCATTATGGGCATTACCCAGCGGCTGGTGGGCCCGCGGACTGAGTGGCACGCCGTACAGCACATGGGCTCTAGGTAGCGACATTTGGTCGCTAGGCCGCTTGCCCGTCGTGCGCGGGATCCTGCGCCGAACGATTCGCGAAGCATCGCGTAGCTACGCTGACGGCCTCGCACTGGCGCGTGACGTCCAAAGCATTTCGGGACGAAGCTGCGATTTCCTGCCGAGCTCCCGACGGCTGCCGGCGGTCGCTGGCGAGCGACGAGCCACTGGCAACGGTCGCCGGCTTGCATTCCTGGGACGTTGGCACGTCAACAAGGGCATCGACCTGCTACTGCAAGCGCTCGACCAGCTCGGCGATGAGGACTGGCAGTTGATCGACGAGGTACGCATCTATGGCGGGGGGCCGCTGGAGTCTGATGCGCGGAAAGCCACAGAACGCTTTTCCGCCAGTCAACGTCCAGTGGTGCTGGGCGGATATCTCGATCGCGAAGGTGCAGCAGACCTAATCCGTTGGGCCGACTATCTGCTACTGCCATCCCGGATCGAGAGCATACCCGTAATCTTCTCGGACGCCATGCAGCTCGGTACCCCGATCGTTGCTACGCCGGTCGGTGACCTGCCCGAACTGCAGAGACGGTATTCTTTTGGCGTGCTCGCCGCCGACGTTTCAAGCGAAGCGTATGCTGCCGCGCTGTCCAAGGCCCTGCGATCGGCTGACAATGCCCCCGCGGAGGGCCTCGAGCTCGCCCGCAACGACTTCGACGTAGCGCGGGCAGTGCGCCGTTTTCTGGCCGATGTCGAAATTAGTCCGCGCGACGAAAATTGAACAATACGTTGAAGTAGCGCCAGGATGACAGGTTCGGCTGCTGCGCCCGCAGCTTGAGTTCATAGTCGGCTATCGCGTCGAACCGCGACCGCGGAACCAGGCCATAGCGGATCATGTACAACAGCCACCATCGACCCGCTCGAATCGGCACGCGCGACTTGAGCTCCAGGCCCTCATCGCGAAACAATTCCACTAACCAGTTTTCGTCAACAAATTTCTCATTTCCTTTCCAGACATTGTCGACAACCATTACCCGGGCGCCCGCTTGCAGATACCGACCAAAGCCCTTTAGCGCGTCCAGTTCATCCATCAGTTGCAGAATACGAATCACATTCTGCATCAGCATTAAGTCCACGCTGTGGTCATCCAGCGGCAGGTCGGGCAACTTGCCAACCCGGAAATCGACACCGGCGAAATTGCGTCTGCCGTACTCGATCTGTTTTTCATCCGGATCGACTCCGATCACGCTCCAGCCGGCGTCCTGAATAACTTGTGAAACACGCCCGTAGCCGCAGCCGATATCGACAGCCACACCGCCGTCGCCCTGCGGCAGGTATCGCTGCAATGCTTTGGTTTGCAGGAGGGTGATGTAGTCGGTCTTGAGGCCACGAGTGTCGCTGGGGTCCTCGATGTTGTAGCCGCGTTCGTCAAAAACCGGCGGTCTCTCGTTACTGGGCATTGTGATTGGTCTGCGGTCGTAGCTTGAATGGCAGGAATATCAGGCTTAGCAGGATATCATTTAAGAGCAGCCAGAAGCGTACGATGACCGCGAGGAACGCCAAGGTGGCGAGGCTTTCTGCGGGAGTCAGGAAAAGAAACACGGCCTCTCGAACGCCCAATCCGGACGGCGTGAAAAACGACACAAAGCCGACAGCCCACGCAATCGAGTAGGTTGCGCAGAGCAACAACATGTCGTTGCCGGCTGCACTCGGAAACGCACGTCCCAGGGATTCCCAGGCAAGAAGATAAATGGCCCAGCTGGATGCCATGATGAATACGATCGCAGTCGCCTCACGCCACGTGCAGCCGCGTTCGGGTTTCAGCCCTCGCGTTTTTTCGGCGATCTTGCGCGGCAGTATCGCGGTTGCCGCGTGCAAGACCCGCACGGCGACCTGGTAGCGGATAGCGGCCGCGGTGGCGAGCAAGCCCGCAACGGCCAGTGGGGCGGCAATCGTCGGCCCGAACTCCAGCCAGCACAGCACGACAAGCGGAACCAGGATCGCAAACTCCAGGGTGATTGCCATGTACTCGATGTTGACTCCGACCATCGCCGCTGTGGAACGATGCGATCTCAACTCGCCGACCTGGTAGACGACGCCCCAGAATCGTCCCGGGACATGCCTGATCATATGTCCGACGAACAGCAGACGCGCGCTGCTCAGAAGGGATATTGATGATTGGTCGGAACGATTGACGATCAGCTGAAATACGGGCGCGAGGTGCAGCGTTGCGCTGATCCCGAGCAATAGCGTCGCAAGCGCCCAGGCCGGGTCTGTGAGGCGGAAGCCTTCCCGCACATCGGCCCAATCGCGATAGATTAGCCACACGATCCAGGCTATCCCGATGCAAATCAGCACACGAACGGCCAATCGGACGCCGGCCGCGGATGTCATCGTCGGACTCTCGCGCGGGCGGCCGCGGCCATGCGCCCGAGCCAGCGTGTGCGCACGCCGGGAATACGGCTCGAATACACGGTGCGATACCTGGCCCGCGCGATAATACGCAGCGCACGCAAGGAGGCTGCGAAACGATTGCCATAGTCGCCTGATAGCGCTGCGGCGAGCATACGTTCAGGGCTTACCCAGTCCGCGTCGGTCGTGACGGGTCCCGAGCTGGGTTCGACCGGCAAGCCCGCAAGGCTGCAGTAGGTCCTGTAGATCAACGGCATGCCTGCAATTTCGGGCAATGCGACCTGTAACCATGGTCTCGGGTTGATTTCCAATAGGCGGAAGTTACCGGCAGGATCCGGCAGGAAAGGCATCTCGGCGACTCCTGTGAAATCCAGGGCATCCAGAACCGCGTGGGCCGCGTCGTGCAGTTGCGGGACATCCTCCTGGCCGACCCAGCAGCCACTGCCACCTACTCGTGGCGACTTCCAGTACTCAACGGCGGTCATTCCGGCCGTAATGCCCTCCAGCCGTGCGCCCCACCAGTCGGACTCGCCGTCGCGAGTATCAAGCCGGGACTGTGCCACCCAAGCAGTCGGAGATGCGCTCCATAGTCTGTCGAGCCGGGCAGTTACCTCGGCTGTCGTCTCGCCCGTCATTCTCGTCACGATTTTCGGGTTTTCGTTCGAGAGCACGACGTTAAATGGCTTCAACGCCGGCTTGAAGATCGCGTCGCCGCCAAATCGCTCAAACGCAACAACGGCATCTTCGGGAGCACGTATAACCAGGGTCGGCGCCAGGAATTCGTCCAGTCCGCTCTCCTGCATTGCCAGGAAGAACTCGCTTTTGTCGAGCCCACCCATCTTGAGCGCGGTCGAGCCGGGCACAGCAAGTCTGTCGTGCAACTCGCTCCGACCCTCGAAAAGTAGACGCAACCCGCCGTCTTCTGTGGCAAACGTTGGCAATCGTCCGTCGTACTCGATGGGTATTTTTGCCACTACCTGGCGCAGTCGCGCGATACCCTGCTCGACCGACTCAGGTGGCCAGCTGATGACCTCATGGTGCAGGGTTTCCGGAATGTCGCGAAGCAGGCTGTTCTTGCCCAGACTCACTATGATCAACGGCACGCCGCGGCCAATGAGAGCCTCGGCGATGCCGAGCGAGACAACTTCGCTGCCGCCCGAGAGAATGACGGCGGGCACTGGCGCAGGCTGCACGATCATGGCGGGTTGTAGTCGTGATCGAGCGCCGCCGAAAAACCGGGGTTTCGCATCACGAATCACCGGGCCGGGTCAAAACAAAGATGAATCCGGGACTGAGAAAGGCAAACAGCTTCATGATACCGGCTGGAACCAGGCGTAAGGGTGCCCAGATGCCGCCGGCAGTCGCAGCATGGTGCCGGACCAACGGCGGGATTGCGTCCACGATGACGAAGTCACTAAGCCAGCGTCTCAATGTCCAGTAAGTCGTCGAATACGCATCCAGGTACTTCTTCTTTCCGGGCGCAATCACCCCGAGCAAAGCCAGCGCCCACCGACGCGGAATCCAGTGAACAAATGGCAAGGATACGTGAGGTTCGATCGGATAGAGCAGATTCGGTCCGGCAAAGTAGCAGGTGCCGCCGGGCTTCAGGATGCGGTGAATCTGGGCGATCAGTTGCCGCGGCGATGGAACATGCTCGTAGACCTGGTTGCATATGACGACATCAACCGACGCGTCGGGCAGGCTCAAGGACTCAATGGACTCCTCGCGAAAGCTCAGGTTGGGTCGCTCCCTGGTGAAGTCCTGCCACCGTTGCCATGGTTCAGGATCCACGCCGCACACCCTTTCGAAGTGGGGCGCCAGGTGGTAGCTGATCCCGCCACTGCCACAGCCGATATCGACGCACGACAACGTCGACAGGTCGCGATTGGTCACCAACTGCAGGCAGGCCACGATATTTGCCGCCTTTCGGTCCCGATCCTCCGCACCCCAACGTGGGTCCTGGTGCGTCACCTTGATAGTGCCTTCGTCACCGCGCCGACAATCCGATCGACATCCGAGTTGCTCAGGCCGGGCCCCATCGGCAAGCTGATCGTCTGGTTTCCGAACGCCTCAGACTCCGGGTAGTCTTCTGGCCGCCAGCCAAACCTTTCCTGGTAGTAGGGTTGCTGGGCGAGGCTGCGGTAGTGGACACCGGTTCCGATTCCGGATGCTGTAAGTCGCTGCATCAGTGCGTCTCGAGAAATGCCGCAGCCCGCTTTGCTGACCTGCAGCGTGTACAGGTGATACGCATGGCGAGTGTCGGGGTCGGGGTTCTGCGGGCGCCCAACCGGGAGATCGGCGAACGCCTCTTGGTACTGATTCCATATGGCCTGCCGTCGCAGCCAGTTCGCTTCGACCTTGCGCAACTGGTGAATCCCGAGTGCGGCCTGGATGTCCATCATATTGTATTTGAAGCCGGCCGCCACGACCTCGTAATGCCTGAAGCCCTCGTCCGAGAAACGCTTCCAAGCATCTTTGCTCATCCCGTGAAGACCCAGCACCTTGATCTTGTCGATCTGCTGGGAAGACTGGCTGATGACCATTCCGCCCTCGCCGGTGATGACGTTCTTGGTCACGTAGAAACTGAAGCAACCGAAGTCGCCGAAAGTCCCGGCTTGCTGGCCGCGCCACTGGGTTTCGATTGCGTGCGCGCAGTCTTCAACCAAGATAAGGTCGTGTTCTTCCGCCAGCGCAACGATTCGATCCATGTCGCACGGGCGACCCGCGAAGTGAACAGGAAGAATCGCCCGGGTCCTCGGCGTAATTCGCTGTTCGAGTTCGTCGATGTCGATGTTGTACGACGCCGGATCAATGTCGGCAATGACCGGAGTGGCACCGGCGTGAATGATCGCATTCGCGGTCGCACAGAACGTTGTGGCTGTTGTTATTACTTCATCACCAGGCTCAAGTGCTCCGGCAACCATGCTGACATGGAGGGCCGCGGTACACGAGTTCAGCGCGGCAACCTGGTTTTCGGAAACGGCTTTGTAGGCGGCAAACTCCTTCTCGAATTGCGCGACCCGGGGGCCGGTGCCGATCCAACCCGACTCCAGTGCGGCGACAACTTCATTGATTTCGGCGGAACCGATGTCCGGAGCACCGTAGACGATGAATGGCTGGTCTTTCTCCACGGATACGGTCGCTCAATGATCCCTGAGAATGCCCAGAAGGTAGTCGCCATAGCTGCTCCTCGCGAGCGGCTTGGCCAGTGCCTCGAGTTGGTCGGCGGATATGAAGCCTTTGTAGAACGCGATTTCTTCCGGGCAACAGATCTTGAACCCCTGGCGCTCCTCGAGCGTCTCCACGAAATTCGATGCTGCCAGTAATGACGACTGAGTGCCGGTATCCAGCCACGCCGTGCCTCGACCCAGCGCCTCCACGTAAAGTTCGCCGCGGTCCAGGTACATCTGGTTCAGGTCCGTAATTTCGAGTTCCCCGCGGGACGATGGCCTCACGGCTCTCGCCATTTCACAGACGCGCGAATCGTAGAAGTAGAGCCCCGTGACAGCGAACCTCGATTTTGGCTCGGCCGGCTTTTCCTCGAGACTGACGGCGCGCTCGTTGGTGTCGAGCTCGACGACCCCGTAGCGCCGCGGGTCCTTGACGGCATAGGCGAAGATCGTGGCGCCTGTTTCGCGACTGGCAGCCCGGTCCAGTTTCGGCTGCAGATCCGTACCGTAGAAGATGTTGTCGCCAAGGATCATCGCGCAGGAATTGCCACCGATGAATTCCTCGCCGAGGATGAAAGCCTGCGCAAGTCCCTCTGGCGCCTCCTGCACGGCATACTCAATCGAAAGACCCAGGCGCGAGCCATCGCCTAGCAAGTCCCGAAATCGCGGCGTGTCGAGAGGTGTCGATATCACAAGGATGTCCCGGATACCCGCCAACATGAGCATCGACAACGGGTAATAGACCATCGGTTTGTCATAGACCGGCAAAAGCTGCTTCGAGAGGACCTGCGTCATGGGATACATCCGCATTCCCGAGCCGCCTGCAAGAATAATTCCCTTCATCGTGTTCAAGCCCGATCTGTGTAGTTCCGGTCGATCCATTGCCGGTACCGTCCGCTCATGACTTCATCCAGCCAATCCCGGTGTGCCAGGTACCATTCGACTGTCTTGCGAATTCCGGTCGCAAACGACTCCGTCGGACGCCAACCCAATTTCGCTTCGATCTTATTCGTCGACAGCGCATAACGTCGATCATGGCCCGGACGGTCCGGTACGAACTCGATCAACTCCTGGCGGGGACTACCGCCGGAGTCAGGAAGCAGTTCGTCAAGCACGGCACATATCGCTCCGACCACCTCAAGATTCGTAACTTCGCAATTTCCCGCAACATTGTACACTTCGCCCGGTCTGCCATCGGTCAACACCCGGCGTAGCGCTGAACAGTGGTCCGTAACGTATAGCCAGTCACGGATGTTCTTTCCGTCTCCATAAATCGGTAGCGCCTTGCGTGCGACGGCGTTGACGATCATCAGTGGGATCAGCTTCTCAGGAAACTGGTAAGGACCGTAGTTGTTCGTGCAGTTCGTCGTAATAACGGGCAAGCCGTAGGTGTGGAAGTAGGATCGCACCAGGTGGTCGGCCGATGCCTTGGATGCGGAGTAGGGACTGTTGGGCGCATAGGGTGCGTCCTCGTCGCACGGGTCGGCATCGTCGGCCAGCGAGCCGAACACTTCATCAGTCGATACGTTAATGAAACGAAACTCCGTTTGCCCGGATTCGTCCAGTGATTGCCAGTACTCGAGGGCTGCGGCGAGGAGCGTATAAGTTCCGACAATATTTGTATCAATGAAATCGCCGGGACCGTGTATCGACCGGTCTACGTGAGTTTCTGCTGCGAAGTTGAGGAGAGCGCGAGGGCGGTGCTTTGCGAGTAGCGAACGGACGACCTGCGGATCGGCAATATCGCCTTGAACAAAAGTGTGCTGTTTGTTGTTCGCGATCGATCTCAAGTTCCCGAGGTTGCCCGCGTAAGTGAGCTTGTCGAGGTTGACGACTGCTTCATCGGAGTTTGCTGTCCACTCGAGAATGAAGTTCGTGCCGATGAAACCGGCTCCGCCCGAAACCAGAAGTGTCAATCTAGCGGCCTCCGCCGACCCGCTGGTAGTGGTCTTCGAGTACCTGCGCCACGCAACACGTCACGCGCTTGCCGGTATCGATATGCAGGAATTCGTTCGGGCCGTGGGCGTTCGACTTCGGTCCGAGTAGCCCTGTGATCAGGAACTGTGCGTCCGGGAAGCGCTCGCCGAGCATGCCCATGAACGGGATCGTTCCGCCCGTGCCCATGTACATGGAAGGCTTACCGAAAAACACGTCGGAGGCTTTTTGCATCGATTCTTCGAGCCATGGCGCGATTTCGGGCGCATTCCAGCCGGCCATGCTCGAGTCCGCATCAAACTCGACCTCGACCAGCGGCGGCGTGTCGGCCTCGAGTGCGGTCTTTACGGCGACGGCGGCATCTTCCGCATTCACCGTTGGTGGCAGGCGGAACGAAAGCTTGAGTACCGTGTACGGCAGCAACACGTTGCCCGCATTGACCAGGTCCGGCATGCCTTCCTGGCCCGTAACGGCTAGCGTCGGGCGCCAGGTGTTGTTAAGCAGCAGCTCGGTGTAGGACTCACTGGGCGCCGGCGCGTCGACAGCCCAGGGAAATTTCTCGTAAACCATTTCTTGCAGCGTCTCGGCGGCTTTGCCCGCCTGGTCGAGGCGCTGCTCGGGGATGTCCGCATGCAATGCATCGAGCTTGATCCGGCCGGAGTCTTCGTCCTCGATGCGGTCGATGAGTTGGCGGGCAGTACGGAAACTCGACGGCACCACGCCACTGGCCGTACCCGAGTGGACGCCTTCAGTCAGTACATCGATGCGCAACGTGCCGGTCAGGTTGCCGCGCAGCGACGTGGTGCACCAGAGCTGGTCATAGTTGCCGCACTCCGCATCGAGGCAAACGACCAGGTCCGGCGAGCCGATGCGGTCCTCGAGCAGGTCGAAATAGTAGGGCAGGTCGAAGCTGCCGCTTTCCTCGCAGCCCTCGACAATGACGACGCAGTGCGCGTGCGGAATACCCTGCTCCTGCAGTGCGCGAACTGCGGTCAGCGAGCCGAATACGGCGTAACCATCGTCGGCGCCGCCGCGGCCGTACAACTTGCCGTCCCTGATGACCGGCGTCCAGGGGTCGAGGTCGTCGTCCCAGCCGCTGAACTCGGGTTGCTTGTCGTAGTGGCCATACAGCAGCACGACGTCGTCGGACTGCCCCGGGATGTCGATGAACAGCAAAGGTGTTCGTCCCTCGATCCTCACGATCTCGATCGTCATGCCCTTGATCGGCTGTGTTCTGCACCATGCCTCGAGCATCTGCACGGCCGTTTCCATGTGGCCATGTTTCTCCCAGTCCGGATCAAAGTGCGGCGACTTGTTCGGAATCTTGATGTATTCGGCAATCTCCGGAATGATCGAGTCGTCCCACATCGTGTTGACGAATTGGGCAGTCTTGCTGTTGTCCATGTTGGTTATTTGTCCGTCGTTAGGGATCGATAGAGTGTCCGCGTCATGCGTTCTGACGTGATGAAGGCCCAGTTGAATGAGTCGAACTTCGCAAGCGGGTTCGCTGCGACAATGTCGTCGACACCCATACCTTTGTCAATGAGTGCTTTTACGAGTTCGCGGCTCTCGACCAGCATGTCGATGTCGGACTTCAACCCTGCTTTGTCGGTGAGTGAGCCGTGGCCCGGGATGATCTTCGTATCATCGTCGGCCATCGCCCAGATCTTCTTCTGTGCCTTGATGTAGCCGTCAACCGTGCCGCCGCTGTCGAGGTCGATGAACGGGAAGATCGCATGGAACAGGATATCGCCCGTGTGGATGACATTGGCTTTCGGGAAGTGGATGATCGAATCGCCATCCGTGTGGGCACGCGGCAAGTGAATGACGCGGGCCTCGATGTTGCCAAGATGGAACGTAACGCCGTCCCCGAACGTAATGACTGGCAGGCCGCCCGGTCCACCGGCGCCCGACGGGTTGATGAGTAGTCGTTTGCGGATATTGTCATGGGCGAAAACGACGGTGCCGCTCGCGGCGAAATGCGCGTTACCGCCGGTATGATCGCCGTGGACGTGGGTGTTGAGCATGAAGTCGATCGGTCTGCCGGCGGTTTCGGTCACGTGCGCAAGCAGCGACTCAGCCAATGGCGGCATGCTGTCGTCGATCATAGCGACATGATCGGCGCCGACCAGCACAGCCATATTGCCGCCACCAAATCCGCCAACGCCTTCGACCATGAAGATGCCGGGCTCGATCTCGGTAGACTGGAACGTAATCTCGGCGTCCTGCGCGATGGCTGCAGGCGCCAGCGACAAGAGCAACAGGGCGAGCTTCTTCATGGCTCTCTCCGCAACTGGGGGACAGCGATTGTAGCCTAGTTTTGTTACTGGCGGCCCGGGAAGGAGAACTGCGCCTTTTCGCGCACGCCGCCTGAAGGCCAGCGCTGCGAGATCGTTTTGCGGCGCGTGTAGAAGCGCACGCCGTCGGGACCGTAGACATTCAGGTCGCCGAACAAGGAGCGCTTCCAACCGCCGAAGCTATGGTATGCAACCGGGACCGGCAAAGGCACATTAATGCCGACCATGCCGACCCTGACGTTGTCCGCAAAGAACCGGGCGGCCTCGCCGTCGCGCGTGAATATGCAGGTTCCGTTGCCGTATTCGTGATCGTTGATGAATCGCATTGCGTGTTCTTCGGATTCTGCGCGCACGACACACAGCACCGGACCGAAGATCTCTTCCTGGTAGATGCGCATTCCGGAGGTTACCTTGTCGAACAGGCAAGGGCCCAGGAAATAACCTTTCTCGTAGCCCGGGACGACGAGATCGCGACCGTCGCAAACGAGCTCGGCACCTTCTTCAACGCCGACGTCGACGAAGCCGCGTACTTTCTCCAGGTGCGCCTTTGTCACCAGCGGTCCCATGTGATTCGACGTATTCGTGCCCGGTCCGACCTTGAGTGCTCCAATCTCCGCCGCGAGCCTTCCGACGACTTCGTCGGCGGTTTCGTCTCCGACGCAGACCGCGACCGAAATCGCCATGCAACGCTCGCCACACGAGCCGAACGCGGCGCCCATCAACGCGCTGACGGCATTGCCAATGTCGGCATCCGGCATGATGACGGCATGGTTCTTCGCACCGCCGAGCGCCTGCACGCGTTTGCCGCAGGCAGTGCCGGTCGAGTAGATATACTCGGCGACCGGCGTCGAACCGACGAAGCTGATCGCCTGTACGCGCTCGTCGTGAAGTAACGTATCGACGGCTTCCTTGTCGCCATTGACGATATTGAAGACGCCGTCGGGCAGGCCGGCCTCCCGGAACAGTCGCGCGATGAGCAGCGGCGCGGTTGGGTCCTTTTCAGATGGTTTCAACACGAACGTGTTGCCGCACGCAATCGCCATCGGATACATCCACATCGGAACCATTGCGGGGAAATTGAAAGGCGTTACGCCGGCGACGACACCGAGTGGCTGGAATTCGGACCAGCTGTCGATGTCGGGACCCACGTTGCGAGAGTATTCGCCCTTGAGCAGTTCGGGGATGCCGCAGGCGTAGTCGACCACTTCGAGGCCACGGCCGAATTCACCGAGTGCATCGTCGTGCACCTTGCCGAGCTCGGCAGTGATCGCGGCGGCGATTGCATCGGCGTTTTCTTCGAGCAGCTGCTTGAATCGGAAAAGCACGCGAGCGCGCTTGGCGGGCGGAGTGTCGCGCCATGCCGGAAACGCGGCTTGAGCAGCCGCAACAGCATTCTCGACGGTCGCTTTCGAGGCCATCGCGACGTGCCTGGTGAGTTCGCCGGTGGCCGGGTCGTAGACGGGCTCGGGACGGTTGTCGTCCGCAACGTCGACACCGTCAATGAAGTGACCGACCAGGCTGGCCGCGTCGACGCTGCCCGCGGGAGCGGCATTCATGGTGCGCTCTTTCCGTTACTCGACAGCATCGAGGACACGACGCAATTTGACGAATGACTGCTCCATCTCGTCCGGGTCCGAGTTCAGGAACGGCGAGAATTGCAGGATGTCCATGCCATTACGTACCACCATGTTCTCGTCCCAGAAACAGCGTTTGTGGACTTCCATGCCACGCTGCCCGGGTGCTCCATCTCGCGGTGCCATTTCGATAGCGCCCATGAGCCCGAAGTTGCGCACATCGATGACATTGTCGTGGTCCGCGAACGAATGCAGCAGGTCCTCGAAATGCTTCTCGAGCCCACGTGCCTGCTCAAATGTCCCTTCTTCGTCGTAGACATCCATGGTTGCGAGCCCTGCAGCCGCGGCTACCGGGTGTCCGGAGTACGTGTAGCCGTGGAACAGCTCGATCATGTGCGCCGGGCCGCTCATGAATGCGTCGTATATCTCGTCTTTGACGAAAACCGCGCCCATCGGGATAACGCCATTGGTCAGTCCCTTGGCCGTCGTGATGATGTCCGGCGTGACGCCGAACCGTGTCGCGCCAAAGGGTGCGCCGACTCTGCCGAACGCCGCGATGACTTCATCGAAGATCAGCAGGATGCCGTGCGCATCGCAGATTTCGCGCAGGCGTTCGAGGTAACCGGCGGGTGGCGGACAAACGCCAGCCGAACCCACGACCGGTTCGACGATGACGGCTGCGATATTGCTGCCGTCGTGCAACAGGCAAAGACGCTCAAGGTCCTCGGCCAGTTCGATGCCATGCCTGGGCAGGCCGCGGGAGAACGCATTGCGCTCGATATCGAGTGTGTGCCTCATATGATCGACACCGGGCAGCAGCGCCGCGCTGAACACCTTGCGGTTCGGCACCATGCCGCCGACCGACATGCCGCCGAAATTGACGCCGTGATAGCCTTTCTCGCGGCCAATGAGTCGCGTGCGATTGCCTTCGCCACGCGCCCGGTGGTAACCGAGGGCGATCTTGAGCGCCGTTTCGACGGATTCCGAACCCGAGTTCGTGAAGAAGCAATGCGAGATGCCGTCGGGCGCCATCGCGGTGACGCGTTCGGCAAGCGCCAGCGCTTTGTCGTTGGTGACTTGGAACGTGATGCAGTAATCGAGAGTCGCGACCTGTTTCTGCACGGCCTCGACGATTTTCGGGTGGCAGTGGCCGAGGCCGGTCGTCCACAGACCGGAAAACGTGTCGTAAAGTCTCGTGCCGTCTTGCGCCGTATACCAGTGTCCCGACGCACCCGAGATGACACGCGGTTTCCTGTTGAAGTCGCGATTAGCCGTAAACGGCATCCAGTAAGGGTTTTCGACAACGGCGTTCATGCGTCAGTCTCCGGCTTGAAACGGCGAATACGAAGAGTGTACGCCCGCGATGCAACGTTAAACAATGCGGTACACGACTGACGCCATACTGCAAAGTCAGCAACAAACACTACGGGTTGATCCGGGCGTGCACACCGCCGAGTGTCCGGACCTCGCACTACCACGAATTAAGTAGGCTCGTCGCCCGAAATACGTGCTTCTACGTCTGGTCATTCACGGGCCATCGGTGGCAAAGTATCGCCATCCAAGTTCATTCGAGCTAATCCAGTCATGAAGGCTTTCGGCACCGAATTTTGCGATCAGTTCGCGATCGCACGATACGCTGATGGCGCCTGGGGAAAGGCGTCCATCGAACCCACCGCACCGATTCCGATGCATCCTGCCGCGCACGTGCTGCATTACGCGAGCACCTGCTTCGAGGGATTCAAGGCGTACCGCTGGAGTGACGGCAAGGGCCGAATCTTCCGCCTGAACGACCACGTCGCGCGTATGCAACGCAGTGCGACGTCGCTGCGGCTTCCCGTCCCCGACGCGGAGATGCTGGCCGGCATGGTCATCGACGCCGTGCATGCCAACATCGATTCGATACCCGAACCGCCGGCATCGCTGTACCTGCGACCGACGCTGGTCGGTACGCTGGAGAACATCGGTGCCGCCGCCGCGCCGTCGTCTGAAGCTTTGCTCTACGTATTGTGTTCACCCGTCGGCGATTATTTCGCGGGCGGCGCGGCAGCGCTGAAACTCCTGGTCGAGGACGAGCGCTGGCGTACGACGGAGCAGCTCGGTAGCACCAAGACCGGCGGCAACTACGCCGCGGCGCTCGGGCCGACGCTCGATGCGAAGGAAAAGTACGGAACGGACCAGGTGCTGTTCTGCCCGGGCGGCGACGTCCAGGAAACCGGCGCGGCCAACTTCATGCTCATCAGCGATGAAGAGATTCTGACGAAGTCGCTGGATACCACGTTCCTGCATGGCATGACGCGCGACTCGATTTTGAAGCTCGGCGCCGAGATGGGCTACAGGATCACCGAGCGTCCGTTCACGGTCGACGAATTGCTCGACAAGATCAAGACTTGGGAGGCGTGCCTGTCCGGTACGGCGGCCACCCTGTCGCCGGTCGGTACGCTGGTTTACAAGGGCGAGGAGCTTCAGGTCCGCGATGGCCAGCCCGGCCCGAACCGCAAGAAGCTGCAGACCGCACTCCAGGATATCCAGTACGGAAACCGCGAAGACACGCACGGTTGGCTCACAGTCGTAAGTTGATAGGCTGGTCGCGGAGCATTCGGCGCGCCGGAACAGGTAGCCGAATCGATAGGATCGCCTTGTAAGGCGTTGGGGAAAACGTCCCCGAATCCATCGCCGAGCCGGCACGGCGACAAGACTACGTACTCGAGATGGAACACGCGAGGCGTGTGAGGGGACGTTATTCCCCGGCGCCCAGACGACGCGTCAAATGGCCTTTGAGAACCGGCTGTCGTTTTCGGCGAGGTTGATGTAGCGATCGAAGGTCATTGCGATGTTGCGCAATAGCAATCGGCCTTTGGGCGTGATCTCGATGCCGGTATCGGACAGGATAATCAGTCCGTCTTCCTCGAGTACGCCAAGCTGTTCCACTTCCCGGGCGAAGTAGCCGCGGAAGTCGATACCGTGCCGTTCGCCGAACGCGTCGAAATCAAGGCTGTCGTAGCACATCAGGTCCTGGATGACGGCAGCGCGAAGGAGGTCGTCGTCGTCGACGAGCAGGCCCTTCCTGATCGGTAACTCGCCACGCTCGATGATCTCTTCGTATTCCATGGTTGTGACTGCGTTCTGCGCGAACATATTGCCGATGCCGCCAATGGCGGACACGCCCAGCGCGATGAGGTCGCATTGCCGGTGCGTCGAGTATCCCTGGAAATTTCGCTGCAACGTACCGTCTTCGCGCGCGCGCACCAGTTCATCCTCGGGCAGCGCGAAATGGTCCATGCCGATGTAGATGTAGCCCTCACCGCACAGCTTGTCGATCGTGTGATGCAACAGGTCGAGTTTGACCTCGGGCGCCGGGATGTCGTCGGCATTGATCATGCGCTGCCCCTTGAAACGCTGGGGCAGGTGCGCGTAGTTGTATACGGCGAGTCGGTCAGGCTTCATCGCGACGACAACGTCGAGGGTTGCGTTAAAGGACTCGACGGTTTGGTGCGGCAGCCCGTAGATCAAATCGAAAGAGATGGAGCCGAACCCGGCTGCACGCGCGCTGTCGACGAGCGCCTGCACCTCGGCCGGCGACTGCGCACGATTGACGGCTTTCTGCACGTCTTTGTTGAAATCCTGGATGCCCAGACTGAGGCGGTTGAAACCGAGGTCCCAGAGCTCCTGGATGCGGCCGGCATCGACAGTGCGCGGATCCACCTCGATCGAGAACTCGCGTTCATCGCTGTCATCGAGTTTAAAAGCCGAGCGCAGATAATCCATGAGCGCGCCGAGCTGTTCCTTGTCGAGATAGGTCGGCGTACCGCCGCCGAAATGCAGTTGCTCGACGTTGCGGGACTTGTCGAACAACGCCGACTGCATGTCGATCTCCTTGTAGAGCATCTCCATGTAACGTGCGACTCGCTGCTCGTTGCGAGTGACAATTTTGTTGCAGCCACAGTAGTAGCATAGCGAGTGGCAGAACGGGATGTGCACGTAAAGCGACAATGGCACGTCGCTGCTGTTGCTTTCGGCCGCCTTGAGGCGATAGTCGTTCGGCGTGAGCTGGTCGTTGAACTGCAGCGCCGTCGGGTACGACGTGTAGCGAGGCCCGCGGCCGCCGTAGCGAACAATCAGATCCTGGTCGAAGCAGACTTCCATCAGACTCGCCTCAGAGCGTGAACAAGGTAGAGCAACACCGTAAACAATAACATCGCGACGGCCTGATGTGCTGCGCCGAGCAGCACCGGCACCGCCATGAGAAGTGTCGAAATCCCGAGGACTACCTGCAGAATGACCGTGTGCAACACTGCGTTCACGGCCGGCCGGGCGCGCCCGGGCAGGTCTGATTTACGCGCTTTCAGCCAGTAGAGCACGACAACTGCAAACGTCGAAATCGCGAGCAGGCGATGGTCGAACTGCACGGTAACGATGTTGTCAAAGAAGTTGCGCCAGAATGGCTCGAGCGCCATGAGTCCCGGCGGCACCCAGAAGTCGCCCATCATCGGGAAGGTATTGTAGATCTTGCCGGCCTTGAGGCCCGCGACAAAGCCGCCGGAGACAATCGTCACAGCAACCAGCGCGGTCATCGCCAGCGTGCGGCCATACCAGGGGTGCTTTCTGGCTTCGGGCATTGCAGGGAACAGCAGCGACATGGCGACCCAGAAAATGTACGCGTAGATGATGAACGCCGATACCAGGTGCGCCGTGAGCCGGTAATGGCTGACTTCGGGCACGTCGACGAGGCCGCTCTTGACCATGTACCAGCCGAGCAGTCCCTGCATGCCGCCGAGTACGAACATCACCCCGTATTTGAGCCATTCCGAACGCTGAATGTATCCCCTGACCACGAAATAGACGAACGGCACGAGGAATGCGAGCCCCAGAATACGACCAAGCAGGCGGTGCAGGTATTCGAGCCAGAAGATGCCTTTGAATTCGTCGATGCCGAACTCGAAATTCACTTTCTGAAACTCCGGGCTCTGCTTGTACATCTCGTAGACACGTTGCCAGTCGGCATCGGTCAGTGGCGGAAGAATCCCCAGGATAGGGCGCCAGTCGACCATCGACAGCCCGGAGCCGGTCAGGCGGGTAAACCCGCCGAGGACGACCATGGCGAAGACGAGGCCGCACAGGACGAGGAGCCAGGTTGCCACGGCACGATTCTGAAGTGTTGCATCGGACATGGCGCGGGATCATACGGCATAATCCGGCACATGGGGATCACCAACTGCCATAACGTCATGGACTTCCGTCGCATCGCAAAGCGGCGTTTGCCCGCACCTGTTTTCCACTACATCGATGGCGGCTCCGACGATGAGTGGACCCTGCGGCGCAACACCGATGCCTACGACGACTATGAGTTGTTGCCGGCACATCTGTCGGATGTGAGTTCGATCGACACGCGTGCGACGTTGTTCGGCAAAGCACTCGACTGGCCCGTAATGATCGCGCCGACCGGCGCGTCGAAGCTATTCCACCGCGATGGCGAATCGGCCGTCGCGCGGGCCTCGGCGCGGTTCAACATGCCTTACAGTCTCTCGACCGTGGGCACGACGTCGATCGAGGACGTGGCGCTGATCGGCGAGCATCCGAAGGTCTTCCAGATCTACGTATTCAAGGACCGCGGGTTGACCCGACGTCTCGTCCAACGCTGCAAGGACAGCCGGTTCACGGCCCTGTGCCTGACCGTCGATACGCCCGTCGCCGGCAATCGCGAACGCGACAATTACTACGGCATGATGGCGACCGCCAGACCGGCACTGCGCAGCGTTCCGAGCATGCTGCGGCACCCGGGGTGGTTGTATCGCGCGGTTGTCCGGCGGGACATGGAACTCATCAACGTCGTCGAGAGCATCGGCAATCAGAAGTTCACCGACATGAGTGTCAAGGATTTCATCGACAGCCAGTTCGACCGCTCATTGACATGGAAAGACGTGGAATGGCTGGCGAACGAATGGGATGGCCCGGTTATCGTCAAGGGCGTGCTGACCGTCGCGGACTGCCGGCACGCGGCGAACTCGGGCGCGACCGCCGTGATGGTGTCCAACCACGGCGGCCGGCAACTTGAAGGATCGCCCGCGCCCGTCGACTGTATTGCCGATATTGCCGACGCGATGCGTGATCGCCTCGAGATCATCTGCGACGGCGGCATTCGGCGCGGCAGCCACATCGTCAAGGCACTGGCGCTCGGCGCCGACGCCTGCAGCATCGGGCGCGCGTACCTCTATCCGCTCGCGGCCGGCGGACAGGCCGGCGTCGAACGCGGCCTCGAATTGCTGCGCGATGAGCTCGAACGCACGCTGGCGCTGGTTGGCTGCGATTCGACGTCAGGACTCAACGATGCTTACATTCGAAAACGTTGATAGACGGCCGTGTTTGCGCATTTGCGGACGATTTCCCACATGAAATCCGCCGATCGGGCGTATTTTCCGACCGGAATATTATTCCGCGAACCCCTTGAATCACAGCACCATCGGAGGGGCCGCGCTCACCGGAACGACTATGAACCCGAATTTGTTACGAAATTGTCATTAATTTGCGAGTAGACTCGGTGCAGCCGTGACCAAAGAGGGGCGGTGCTCGGCCCGTTCGCATGAGCGGTGTGTTTTACAAGAGGTACGTATGTCAGGCGAAAGAGTTGTAGGAACCGTCAAGTGGTTCAACGATGATAAAGGCTTCGGGTTCATCGAGCGCGATGGCGGTCAGGATGTGTTCGTGCATCACACGGCGATCCAGATGGAAGGATTCAAAACCCTGAAGGAAGGGCAGAAGGTCTCAATGGAAGTTACTCAGGGGCAGAAAGGGCCACAGGCGGATAACGTCATCCCCGAGTAGTCGTCCCTGCGCAGCGAGGAATCGGCCGGTCGTCAGGACCCGCTGATACCGTCGCTGATCAGCTTCAAGGACACGAGGAACAGTAGCGCATAAGCGAACCGGAAGAAGAACCGGTCCGAGATTCGTTTGTGCAACCAGTATCCGGTCGCTATCCCGATCGGTGCCAGTGGTGCGAGTACCACCGAGGCCACGAGATTGTCTGTGGAGAGCTGGCCGAGCCACCCGTAGGGAATCAGCTTTGCGTAATTCACGGCCGTGAAGAAGACCACGGTCGTCGCGACGTACGCCGTGCGATCGAGCTTGCGTCGCAACATGTACATGTTCAGCGGCGGCCCGCCGGCATGCGCCACGAAACTCGTGAAACCCGCACTCATGCCGCTGACAACGGCCCCGGCGTAAGATGCCTCCGCGCGTTCGTCGAGTCTTCTGTGCCGATCGACGAGCCAGTAGTGCAGCGAAAACAGCAACGCCGTCACTCCGACGATGAGTTTGACGTGCCCGACCGTGAGAATGCCGTAGAGAATGGCGCCGATCGTGATGCCGACGAGCGCCGAGGGGACCAGCACACGTACGTCGGACATGACCCATTTGCCGCGGAACGCGGCAAGACCGAGCAGGTCCATAAGACAAAGTATCGGCAACAGGATCGCGGCTGCCTGCACAGGCGACATGACGAGCGACATGATCGGTACGCCGAGCACACCGAGGCTTCCCCCGAACCCGCCCTTGGCAATGCCGAAGATCAGGACGGCCGGTACCGCTGCGGCGTAGAACCAGGGATCAGTGGGCAAGATTGACCAATTCTGTTTTAATCGAGGGTCGCATAATAATGACCTATAACGCGCTGTGAAACTCAGGATCCGTGACAATTCGATTCGGCTTCGCCTGATGCGCGGCGAAGTCGACGCTTTGCGTGACGAGGGGCTCGTGACGGCGGCTACGGGATTCCCCGGCGGGCGAACGTTTCGCTACAGCGTTGAAAGCAGTCCTGCCAGCGTCAATCCGGCCGCGTTCTTCTCCGACAACCAGGTCATGGTGCGGCTGCCCGAGACCGTCGTGCTCGCCTGGGCCAATTCGGAACAAGTGTCCATGACGGGCGAGCAGGTGCTCGACGATGGTGAAAGACTCAGGATTCTCGTCGAAAAGGACTTCGTCTGCCTGACAGGTCGGGACGATGAGGACGAGCCCGACATGTACCCGCACCCCGCCGCCGGCAGCGAGGGCTGCTGATCGTGTCGCGCTACGCCCGCTTCGAGCCGCGCACGCTGCGTTTTCTTGAGGCGCTGCGCGATAACAATAACCGCGAATGGTTCAAGGAGCACAAGAGCCGTTACGAGGAAGACGTGCTCGACGTCGCTCTCAGGTTCATCATTTCCATGCAGGACCCGCTCGCGAAAATTGCGCCGCGGTTCACGGCGATACCGACGCGCGTGGGCGGGTCGCTGATGCGAGTGTATCGCGACACACGTTTCTCGAAGAACAAGCTCCCGTACAAGACGAACATCGGCATCCAGTTTCGCCACGACCAGGCGAAGGACGTGCATTCGCCCGGGTACTACGTTCACATCGACCCCGACCAGGTGTTTATCGGCGCGGGCATGTGGCGGCCGGACTCCGAGCCGCTCAAGAGAATTCGCGAACGTATCGTTGCGAGGCCCGCGGAGTGGAACCGTGCCATCGGCGGCAGTGCCTTCCGGCGTCAGTTCGATCTCGGCGGCGAGAAGCTGACCCGACCGCCGCGCGGGTTCGACAAGAACCACGAGTGCATCGAAGACATCAAGCGCAAGAGCTTTATCGCAGTGCGCGAATTTGACGTTGACGATTGCCTGAAACCGCAGTTTCAACGCACCGTCGAGACGTCATTCCGAACAGCGGAACCGTTCGTGCGCTTTCTCTGCAGCGCCGTGGGCGTCAGGTTTTGATGGTCTTGCGAACCTCCCGGATCAGCGTGGCCGGGTCGGGTCGATCGGAGATGTGTTTCGACAGCTCCGTGAATCGGATGATTCCTGCCGCGTCCACGACAAGCGTCGTAGGCCAGATCGTGTCGCGCCCGTATTCCTTGTTGTAGTCCTTCGGCACGCCGCCTTGCTGCAGCAGGCCGAGTTGCCTCGTAATGCCGAGTTCGTCGTCCAGCCAGAAATCGAATTCGACATTGAAGAACTCCGCGACACGGCGCGTTGTTTCGAGCGGTTTCGGCGTTATCAGGATCAGGCGCGCACCGAGATCGACGATGTCCCGATAGTGCTGCGTGAGATCGCTGACCTGACGGCTGCAGAATGGACACCAGTTGCCGCGCACGAAAAGAATGACGGCGGGCGCGCCGTGCAGCTCGGTTGAACGGACGGGGATCCCCTGTTCATCGGCAGCCTGGAAATCCGGCAACGGCGATCCGGGTTTGAGCTGCTGAGGCATGGCGCGAAGTCCGCGGTGCCGTATCCAGTACCAGGCGATCAGGACGACAGAAATTACCGTGACAACGATGGCGATAGTGGTCGAAGACATGACGCCAGTATTACTCCCGGCACGGCATGGACACAAGGCGCGTATTATGGATACTGGCTGGCACCATGCCCCGCAACCCGATCGTCTGGCAGCTCGATTCCGCCCGCGCAAAGCGCACAGCTATGCACGATTTCATGCAGCAAGCCGGTTTTTCCGACTACCAGGCGCTCTACCACTGGTCAGTCTCGAATCCGCCGGCATTTTGGGAAAGGCTGGTCGACTACTGCGACGTCCGTTTCGACCGACCCGCTGACGAAACCCTGGCGAATCCCGACGACATCATGTCCGCGGGGTGGTTTCGCGGCGCGCAACTGAACTTCGCGGCGCATCTTCTGCGCCATGTCGGCGAGCAGGCGGCGATCATCTATGTTGGCGAGAACGGGGCTCGCCGCGAGCTCAGCCGGGATGCGCTCCAACGAGAGGTTGCCGCGGTCGCGGCCGGCCTGCGTGCGGCAGGCGTGCAACATGGCGACACCGTCGGTGGGTATCTGCCCAATTGCCCCGAGGCCGTCGTCGGAATGCTTGCAACCTCGAGCCTCGGGGCGATCTGGACATCGTGTTCGCCGGACTTCGGTGTCAACGGTGTGGTAGACCGCTTCGGCCAGATCGAGCCAAAAGTGTTGTTCGCCACGAACGGCTATTACTACAACGGCAAGACCTGCGATACGCGCGCGACAGTCAAGAGTATTGTCGAGGCAATCGATAGCATCGAGCGAACAGTCGTCGTACCGTTCGCGTCCGACATGTCCACCGATACCGGGCTCGGCAATGCGGTGGACTGGGATGCGTTCGCCGTGCACGGCAGGGACCTGACGTTCGATACCGTCGACTTCGATCATCCCCTCTACATCATGTATTCGTCCGGAACGACCGGCGCGCCGAAGTGCATCGTGCACGGTCATGGCGGCTCGCTGTTACAGCATCTCAAGGAGCATGTTCTGCACACGGACATCGATGCGAGTGACAAGGTGTTCTATTTCACGACATGCGGCTGGATGATGTGGAACTGGCTCGTCAGCGGGCTCGCGACCGGCGCGACCCTGGTGCTCTATGACGGTTCGCCGTTCTTTGACGACGGGCGCGTGTTGTGGCGTATGGCTGACGCCGAGAAAGTCACCGTGTTCGGCACGAGCGCCAAATACCTATCGGCCCTCGAAAAAGCCGGCATTCGGCCGAAACACGACTATGATCTGACGGCGTTACGCGCTGTTCTTTCCACCGGTTCGCCGTTGGCGCCCGAGAGTTACGATTTTGTTTACGACGCGATCGGTGACGATCTTCTTTTGGCTTCGATTTCGGGTGGTACCGATATCCTGAGCTGTTTCGCGCTCGGCAATCCACTGTTGCCGGTGCGACGCGGCGAACTTCAATGCCGCGGTCTGGGCATGGCCGTCGAAGTCTGGAACGATGATGGAGAGCCGGTCGTTGGTGAGCACGGCGAACTCGTCTGCACCAGGCCTTTCCCGTCGGCCCCCGTGGGCTTCTGGGATGACCCTGATGGCGTGCGCTATCGCGCGGCGTACTTCGATCGCTTCCCGGGAATCTGGGCGCACGGTGATTACGCCGAATTGACCGAGGACGGGGGGCTGATCATCCACGGCCGTTCCGACGCCGTGTTGAACCCTGGCGGTGTGCGTATCGGCACGGCCGAGATCTACCGGCAGGTGGAGAAGCTCGGCGAGGTTGTCGAGAGCATTGCGATCGGCCAAGACTGGCGCGACGACGTGCGCGTCGTGCTGTTCGTCGTCCTTCGCGAAGGCGTCGATCTCGATGACGCACTACGTACCCGTATTCGCAGCGTCATCCGGGAAAACACGACGCCACGGCATGTACCTGCGAAGATCGTCGCCGTCCCGGATATCCCGCGCACGAAAAGCGGCAAGATTGTCGAGCTCGCCGTGCGTTCGGTCGTCCATGGTGAAAGTGCGAAGAACACTGATGCGTTGGCAAATCCGGAGGCCCTGGAGCATTTCACGAACATCGCGGATCTCGCGGCGGACTGACGGGGGCGGGAGAACTATGCAAGGTATCGAGGTGACGCACGGCACCGTGCGGCCCGAGTGGATCGACATCAACGACCACATGAACGTGGCGTATTACCTGCTGGCCTTCGACCAGGCGGTCGATGCGCTCTGGCAGACCTTCGGCCTCACTGACGAGTATATTCGAACGCACGACAGCTCGACGATAGCCGTCGAATCACACGTCACCTGGCAGCGTGAAATCGTCGAGGGTGCCCCGTACCTGATTACATCGCAGATTCTCGCGTACGACGAGAAGCGCATCCACCAGTTCCAGCGCATGTACCATCGGGACGACGGGTTTCTCGCCGCGACTTGTGAATGGATGAACCTGCATTTCGACAAGCGCTTTCGCCGAGTTGTGCCGTGGCCGGAAGAAATCCGTGCACGCATCGCGAACTTTGCGGACAATCAGGGTGTGCAGCCCTGGCCCGCTGAGGCAGGTCGGACTATGCAGGTCGGGAAACCGCTATTCAGTGTGAAAAAAGAGACGTCATGAAAGGAAGATTCCTGCTTGCCATCGATCAGGGTACCAGCAGCAGCCGCGCCGTTATCTACGACCACGATGCTAACGTCGTCGCGAGCGAACAGCAGGAGTTTCCCCAGATCTACCCGCAACCCGGCTGGGTCGAGCACGATCCCGAGGCCATCTGGGACAGCGTCGGCGCCGTTACGCAGGGCGCAATGCGGAGGGCTGACTCGGCAGCGGCTGACATTTCGGCCATCGGTATTACGAACCAGCGAGAGACAACCGTCATCTGGGACCGCGAGACAGGCGAGCCGGTCTACAACGCGATCGTCTGGCAGGACCGACGTACAGCGGATCGTTGCCAGGCCATGAAAAACGACGGAATCGAAGCGACAGTCACCGAAAAGACGGGCCTGCGACTCGATCCATACTTTTCCGGGACCAAGATTGCCTGGATTCTCGACCACGTCGAGGGAGTGCGCGCGCGCGCCGAGGCGGGCAAGCTTGCCTTTGGAACGATCGATGCTTTCCTGCTCTGGCGCTTGACGGGCGGACGGGTGCACGCCACCGACGCGACCAATGCCTCGCGAACGCTGCTGTTCAATATTCACACGCAGAGCTGGGACGACGAATTGCTGGACATGTTCGGCATACCGCGGTCTTTGCTGCCCGACGTGCGCGACTGCGCCGCCGATTTCGGCATGGCGACTGCCGCCTGCCTCGGTGGGGAGGCGCCCGTGTGCGGCATCGCCGGCGATCAGCAGGCTGCGTTGATCGGTCAAGCTGGATTTCAGCCCGGGATGACCAAGAGTACGTATGGCACCGGTTGTTTCGTCGTAGCCAACACGGGTAGCGAAGCGCTCCCGTCCCACAACCACCTCCTTACGACGGTTGGCATGCGCATCGGCGGCGAGGTGACTTATGCGCTGGAAGGCAGTGTTTTCGTGGCCGGCTCGGCGATACAGTGGCTGCGCGACGAACTCCGGATCATCGAATCGGCGCCCGAGTCCGAGGCCATTGCCGGGCGGACCGGCATTGTCGATGATGTCTACGTCGTGCCGGCGTTTGCCGGCCTCGGCGCCCCGTACTGGGATCCGGACGCACGCGGCGCGGTCCTCGGGCTCACCCGCGGCAGCGGGCGGGACGAGATCATCACGGCAACGCTGCAATCGGTCGCGTTCCAGACCTGCGACCTGATCGATGCGATGGCTGACGACGGCATGCGGCCGAGCGTCATCCGTGTCGACGGGGGCATGGTGGCGAACGACTGGTTTCTTCAGTTCCTTGCCGATGTTCTCGATACACCGGTTGAACGTCCGGGCAATGTCGAGTCCACGGTGCTCGGCGCGGCCTACCTTGCCGGTTTCCAGGCAGGCGTCGTCGATTCGCTCGAAAACCTCGGTCAGCTCTGGCAGCGTGATGCCGTGTTCGAACCCGCGATGGATACAGCGCAACGTGATCGCCTGCTGGAGGGCTGGAACGACGCCGTGAGGCGGGTACGAACAGGCGACTGACCTTGCTGCGAGCCCGCCAGAAGATCGGCAAGTACCGCATTCTCGGCCGGATCGCGTCGGGACCGCTCGCCGATGTCTATCGCGCGCAGGATACGATCCAGAACATCAAGGTTGCCCTGAAGATCCCCAAAGCGGATCCGAACACAAGCGAGAAAGAAATCCTTCACGAAGTGCGCGTGGCAACGAAGCTCCGTCATCCGAATATTCTCTCAGTACTGAATGCGAGCTACATCGACGGGCACTTCGTCATCGCGATGGAGCTGGGCGAAGAATCGCTTGCCGATCGGATCGAGCGTCGGACATCGACAGCCAGCAAGCTCGAGCTTGCCGGGCAGGGCCTGGCTGCGTTGGCCCACGCCCATGAGCACCGGATCATTCATTGCGACATCAAGCCCGAGAACTTCATCCTTTTCCCGAATAACCAGCTCAAGCTGGCCGATTTCGGTTTCGCGAAACGTTGCTTGCGAACACTGAAAGCCTCCGGCTCCGGTACGATCGACTACATCGCGCCCGAGCAGGCGATGGGGCGGCCGAAGTTCCAGTCGGACGTGTTTTCGATGGGCCTGGTGTTGTACCGCCTGTTCTCGGGCAAGCTGCCGGAGTGGCCTTTCGAGTGGCCGCTGGCCGGCCACGAAAGGCTGCAGGCCCGCGTGCGCCCGGAGATCATCGAGATCCTGCGCAAGGCGATCCATCTGGACCCGGCGAAGCGCTATCGCGACGCTGTCAGGATGCAGGCCGACTTCAAGCGAATCGACAGCCATGCGCGCAAGCAGAAACAGGCACGGCCGAAGAAAAACGGCGTTCGCCGCGGCAGTTCATGGCGCCAGATGCAATGGCGGGAATTCAAACGGCAGTTCGGCAAGCAGCTCGACTGTCGTTACCAGTGTCGCAACTGCGAGGGGCCCGTAGCCGAGAGCATGCAGGCGTGCCCGTGGTGCGGTATCGACAACCCGGCGCTAGGCTGCGACACGCGTATGCCGGCGCATTGCCCACGTTGCGAGCGCGGCGTCAAGAACGATTGGGACTACTGCCCCTGGTGCTATGGCCCGGGGTTTGTCGAAGAGACGACTCGGCGTTACCCGGACAAACGCTATACCGCGAAGTGTACGAACAAGCGCTGCCGCGGGCCGCTGATGCCGTTCATGCGTTATTGCCCGCACTGCCGCATGAAGGTGCGGCGCCGTTGGAAGCTGCAGGGAAGCCGCCATACCTGCAAAGCCTGTGGCTGGGGTATCGCGCGCGAGTTCTGGAACTACTGCGCCTGGTGCCGGGAACCTGTGGGACGCGAATGACTGACGTCGAAGCGACCCAGCACTCCGACCCGCTGATCCTGAACGGCGCCGTGGAGCCGGACAGAATCGAGGTAGACGTCGCGGGCGGCTCGGCCGTCGCGTGCACCTGCCGCGAACCCGGCAAGACCACCGAGAACGAGGACACCACGGCGTTGATTCCCTACGGGCCCGGCGCGGCCGTGCTCGTCGTTGCGGACGGTGCCGGCGGACTGCCTGCCGGCAAACGTGCGTCTCTCACTGCCGTGACACGGCTGGCCGCGTCGCTTCAGGCTTCAATGAACAGGACCATGTTGTTGCGGACGGCGATACTCAACGGCATCGAGGCGGCGAACGAAGCCGTGATGGCACTCGGCAACGGCTCTGCGACGACGCTGACCGTAATAACGATCGAGGGCCTGATCGCGCGCTCCTACCAGATCGGCGATTCCGAGGCACTCGTGGTCGGGCAGCGAGGCGCGATCAAGCTACAGACGACGGCACATTCGCCAACGGGCTTCGCCGTCGAGGCCGGTTTTCTCGACGAGCGCGAGGCACTGCATCACGAGGATCGCCACCTCGTATCGAATTTCATCGGTACGAGCGACATGCGCATCGACGTCGGTGCCGGCATCGAGCTTCGCCCGCGCGATACCGTACTCGTTGCAAGCGACGGCTTGACGGACAACGTGCACCTCGACGAGATCGTCGAGCGCGTTCGCAAGGGGCAACTGGCTGACGGAGCGACGAGCCTGATGTCGCTGGCGGCCCGCCGCATGACGCGTGAAAAGCCTGGTTTTCCCTGCAAACCCGACGACTTGTCGCTGATCCTGTTCCGCAAACCGGCCCGATCACGTGGTATCGTTGGGTCAATACCCAATGGCGGGAACTTGGCGCCCTGACAGGGTTCCAAGCTAAGGATTCGGGAGAGATTCGATGAACCAGCATACCCCCAGGAATCCCAAATTGGCACGTGCAATGCGCAGTTGCCTTGCGATCGCGTGCACCGGTCTTCTGATCTCCGGTTGCGTGTCCGTGGGCGGCGGAGTGGGCGGTGGCGGCGGCGGCATCGGCGGCGGCGTCCAGTTGCCTGGCGGCGGTTCCTCCGGCGGCGGTTTGCCCGGAGGCGGCTCCTCGGGTGGCGGCTCGTCCGGCGGTGGCTCGATGGGAGGCGGCTCGATGGGCGGTGGCTCGATGGGCGGTGGCTCGATGGGCGGTGGCTCGATGGGCGGCGGTTCGATGGGCGGCGGTTCGATGGGCGGCGGTTCGATGGGCGGCGGTTCGATGGGCGGCGGTTCGATGGGCGGCGGCTCGATGGGCGGCGGCGCC
>JAAUYD010286002.1_pt1 | contig 35283 bp, 32 predicted proteins | sample 7278101 | NCBI WGS metagenome assembly JAAUYD01 (sample SAMN14350128, study PRJNA611818) | marine sediment metagenome | isolation source: surface marine sediment (0.6m) | place: French Polynesia: Moorea | collected 2018-08
ATTTTACCAATGCTAATGAGCTAAACATTATCATTGCTGGTGAGCCTTTTGACCATCTTTTATGTCATCCCGTGTTGCCCTACAGCAATTGGGAGTGGGCGACGGTCTGCCCTGCAACGCTCACTGAGAATGAAGGGGGAGTACTCACTTAAAATGATCGATTGAATCGGACTACGATTCAGTGTTGGTTCAAATATTTGCGTGAAGTCTAAGCCGTCGGTTCAGACGGTGGAATGTACAAGAAGAGGCCGTGCAAAATATGTGGGAAATGGTTCTGGCCGAATCGCCGGGTGGGTAATCGGCAGAAGGTGTGTAGCGCTCCGCAGTGCCAGAGAGAACGTCAGCGAAGGAACTGCGAGCAATGGCGTCGTAGGAATCCGGATTACGACCGAGAGGATCGGTTGAGGAGCAGTCTTGTTCGAGAAGAACACGGCAGTGAACAGCATGGCCCCGGGCATCCATTTCGTAGACTTGATGAATTTGCGGCGCGAAAGTTAGTGGACCTGGAAGTGTTTGTATTCGTTGATGAAATCAGCAGACACCTCGCCGAGTGGACTACCGCGTCAGGATTCGGTTGCAGATCTGTAATAGTTTGAAATCATACAGAAAAGAGACCAGAGGATAGTCCTTACCCTATCAGTATCATCGCCTAAATGAGCCAATTTGGGCGATTTTCGCCACAATATTTGCAGATCCGACTCTCAACATGATAGAGTTATGCTTTGGTGGATGGATTTAGTCCTAACACTAGCACATGGAGGTTCCATGCAGACAGCCCGGTCTCCAGAAAAACTCACGGATCTACTGCAAAAACAGACGATAGTTGACCTTCCTACCATTCGGCGGGCGCTTGGGGATGTGTCGATACAGACGGCATTCCGGTATCTCAAGCTTGTTCCCTACCGCCGCAGCTATGACCACAACGGACGCTATTACACTTTGTATGACCCTATGCGTTTCGACCGCTTGGGATTGTGTAGCATCAAGGGAATCCATTTTTCCGTCGATGGGAGCCTCAAGGATACCGTTCGGCGCCTGGTTCATGAGGCACCATCGGGTGCCACCCACAGAGAGCTTCAGCTTATGCTTCAGCTGCGAGTACAAAATACACTCCTCGAGTTATGGCACAAGGCAGAGATCTGTCGGGAATCACCGGCGGGGTTCTATGTTTATCTACATACCGACGATACCGTACGGGAGGCCCAACTCGCAAAACGTCGAGAGCAGCTTGTTGTGCAAAAGGCACACGCAGAGATCACAGATACCATCATCATTGAAGTATTGCTCACGCTCATTCGGTATCCGCATGCAAAGCTCGCGGGATTGGTGAGGCGATTGCAGGGACACTCACCACCCATCACAGCCGAGCATATACGCATTATTTTGGATCGATACGACCTCGCACATATCGGGGAAAAAAGGGGGCGCAAGAAGCGCTGAAATGGTTACGCCTACATGCGCGCCAAGCAGGCTGGTCCGGTCCTCAGATGGCACGTGTCGTGGCTGGTGAAAAGCGGCCCTCGCCCAGTATTGACTATGTAGCCGAGGCCGGGAATTGTCCTTGCTGCGGGGGAGACCTCCATGTGCACAAAAGTAACAAACGGCAAGTTGTCACCTTGACTCACGGTCCGATGGAGGTCCGAGAAATTCAAAAACAATGTGCCGAAAAGGATTGCCCTCCTCTCCGTTCCAGCGAGCTTGCCCGATTGGTGAGGCCGGGCCAAAAATACGGCTACGACCTTGTCGTTCATGTCGGCCTAATGCGCTACAGGGCCGGATTGCAACGAGAGGAAATTCGACAGACGCTATGGAACGAGTACGGCATCTCGTTGTCAGCCGGTTCAGTGTCCGCGTTATGCGACCGTTTTCTTGTCTACTTTGAAGCACTGCACATCGAGCGAGCGCCCTCTCTTAGGAAAGCCCTTGGTGAGTATCCCCTGCACCTCGACGCCACCTGTGACCGAGGCAAAGGCGGATTGTTTGTCTGTATCGACGGTTGGAAAGGTTGGGTGCTGGGAGCCGGCCGCATTCCTTCTGAGAGCGCGGAAAATCTAACTCCGATTATTGAAAAAACGGTTCATCTTTTTGGGATGCCCGTTGCTACTGTACGGGATATGGGGACCGGGGTTGCAGGGGCTGTAGAATTACTTCGTAAGACTGGTACCCCCGACCTTATCTGTCACTATCATTTTCTAGCTGCGGTCGGGAGAAGCTTGTTCAAAACGCTTTACGACAAGCTCCGCGACATGATCAGGCAATCCGGATGCCGGGCGGAAATGCGTATCTTGCTTCGTGACCTCAAAGCATATTCGTCGTTAGATAAGAAAAAAGGCCGTTTTGGTTTAGGACCGATTCGAGATGAGCTAAAGGCTCTCGTGCTCTGGATTCTCGAGGATGATGGACACTCGGATGCCCCTTTTCCTTTCGCGCTTCCCCATCTCGACTTCGCCAGACGCTGCAAACGTTTGGATGAGCGAATAGAGCAATGGATTCGTCGCCCGCGAAAAGCAGCTGAAACCCGCGCGATTGAATGTCTCCAAACCCTCGTAGAACGGCTTGAAAATATTCCACGCTTCACCAATACGCTGGAAGAACTCAATGCGCGATGGACTGCTTTTTGCGAACTACGTGATGTGCTCAGGCTCTCAAAAGCAGAGCTGCCACGAGGCGACACTCGGACAATGCAGCCGCAATTACCGGTATTAGAAATGCGCAGGCTACAGCAGATCAAGCAAGCCGTTGAGCAATACACCACCGATATGGAGAAGCGTGCTCAGGCCAAAAAGAAACGGGCGAAGCGGTCAAAGACCGCTGCTTCCATTATTCTCGGTTACCTTCAGCAATATTATCCGTTCCTCTTCGGACATCCTCAGAAACTGGATGAAGACGGATGTGTCGTTGCTGTCGTTCAGCGCACCAATAATGCCGCTGAGCACTTTTTCGGAAGAGAAAAACAGCAGCTGCGCCGTAGAGTCGGCAGGGGTCAACTCGGCAGGGATCTCGAAGACCAACCGGCCCAAGTCACTCTCGTCCCTAAGTTGCCCCTAAGTTGCCCCCTAAGTTGCCGCTCAGAGACCCTGAAGGTTTGTCAGTCGAAAGAAGGGGGAAAGACTGGCGGCGTCCGCGATCCTTTACCGGAAGGATACTTCGGGCTTCAGGTTCAGGTATTAAATCGGGTACTAGTTCACGTTAACTTTTGAGATTTAGAGCGATTTGGCGCAGCTATGCAGAGGGAGTGCGGCCCTTGAGGAAATTATTATTATATCTGAAGCACTATCAGGTGGTCAGAAATAGGCGTCGAGATATGGCTTGATAAGTGGCGGCCTGAATGTACCTTCAGGGAACGCCCGGTCCCACATCCCCATGCGGTAGTCGATGGAAGCCTTACGATGCTCTGATAAAATCTCTCGCCATTGACGCTTGAACGCTTCGCGCCTATCCGGATCCGAACAATGACATAATGGCTGACCACCAGACACTGCTGGATTGCGCGGTCGTGAACGCGGATCTGTCTGATACTGTTCTGTTACGCCCATCGCTTGGCGACCATCTTTCCTGAGCATTTCCTGAACCCGTTCCTCGACCGCACGTACTTGTGCCCGAATCCACGCTTGGCGCTTGTACTCCGGCCAACCAGCCTGCCCAGGTATTGGGGCTATTTCTAGGTCCAACCACTGGACATAGTCCTGAGGACAATGACTCTTCTTGCGATGACTCCCGGCAAGGTGATACCCATCCCAATCAATACGAAAAAATCGAAGCTTTTCCCCGCGGGCAAGATGGTGGAATGTGGTGAAGAAAGGGGATTCCTGCACGGTTGAGACCAAACCGTCTTTTACAGGGTTGGTGATTGCGTAAATCATCTGCTGTTCCACTGATACGTCATCCAGACAGACCGTGGTGCGATATGTAGCTCCGAATGCGTGCCCATTCCTCCCCCATTTCTTGTTGAGCTTAATTGCGATGTAGCTAAAGAAATTGCGAAAGAAAGGCGAGATATTGGGGAGTTGTTCAGCAGTTACAGAGAAACCTATCTGGAGATGGTTAATGTTCGATTCCACCCAATGAATTTGAATAGGGGCCAGCTCCTTAGCTCTTGCGGCAGCTACGCCGATAATATCGATGATGCTTGGGTCAGGGATTTCCTCATGGAATCTGTTGAAAGCCTCGACCGTGCAGCCATTTGTGAGGAGTGGGTGATTTGGGTCGTGGTCAGGTTTGAAGAGGAACTGTTGGTCAACGGTACGGATGACCGCAGCGTAGACTTTATGTGGCTCGAAAGTACGGATTCGTCTTCCCATACCCTCCTTCTCGGCCACTCGAAGCGGATCGTTTCCAAAAAACAGAAAGAAGTGCAAAAAAAATTTCAGGGTCTCTGAGCGCCCGTTTGGGGCGCCCGTTTGGGGCGCCCGTTTGGGGCGTCCCACAGACCGCCGACCACAGCACTAAAATACCCGGACCCACCGTACGTGCCGCCACCTAGGGCGCTGCGGCGAAATCCACGGTCCCCAGAGGCCTGATGTCCCGGGGTCCCTTCGAAGCCATGGACAACGTCCGGACCAGCGTTCTGCCAATTGCGGAAATCCACCACGCCGTAACTGTGGGCGCGCTCGATGTGGGCCGGCACGATCCAGGCATCCCAAAGGCCCTGCTCGTACCCGGCTTGCACGAACTCAACGCCCAAGATGGCGTCTTACTTGGTCGCGTTGGTTTTTGAAAGGAAATCAAATCCTTCCAAAAGGCTGGCCTCACCCACGCGGCTGGTGTCAGGGTTGCCTCTGTCAAACCTAAACTCGAACTCGCTAATGCCAGTGGCCGTGTTATCGTACTGGTAAAATGCAGTAGAGCAGTGCTCATGGCCTGGTACGTTCCATTCCAAGCCAGAGATTACGATCTTGTCCGGATACATTGCGCGGGTCTCTTGAATATCTGGATAGACATAGTCCCGTAGGGACTGCCAGCGGTACATATTGCCCGCCTCTGGATTGTCACCGAGGATGGGTTTGACCGGATACTTGTCCGTATCCAGCCAGCTGACCCCTTCACCGTCCCGGTTGCGACGCCCACCGTGCTCGCTATTGGTCCACCAGTCCAAGCCGTACGCCGGATTGGAAGCCATTACCTCGAAAAAGGGGTCGCGGCCGTCTGTGTACAATGTGTGCTGATGAAAATCTCCTGGTAGATACGCGCCTTTTTTACCGCACCTGTGATAGGCTGACACACTCAGGGCGCTCAGGGTGATGGCCGCGGCAACTGCAGCAGCAGCAGAAGCGATACAAAGGGTCTGTTTGGGGATGGATGGCTGTTTCATGTCGATGGCTCCTTATGGTTGAAAAACAAACGATAGAGGTCCCTCGCTTCAAGCAGCCCAATCTGCCAGAGCGAGAAGAAACGCAGCTTGAGCATCATCTATTCATGTGGCAGAGATTGGATGGGTTGATGAAGTTTCTGCAAAATTATCCGACCAGTTTGGTAGAGAAATCCCTGAAATAATCTTTGCAGTATTGAATTATATTCGGCGTTATTTGTTTGTAGCGAATATGCGGCATGTAACGGTTAGTTTGAACCAATTACAAGAGTAACAAGTATGAACAAGAAAAAAGAACATTTGTCAAATCCCTTTCAATAGTAGTGAAAGTCTCCAATAACACGGCTGGCGGATTGCACAGCGATTGAGTAACAACTCAGAATATGGAAAGAAACGAAAATCATTGATTGATTTTATTACTTTTATATGAATATAGGTTGCCTGTGCATGATAGAAAAAGGCGAAATAGGTTAGGAAGAAAAATGTATAAACCGACACTATTACATTTTCTAGTTTGTCTGAGTCTCTCTTTCGTCATGTCTGACTGCGGTGAATCTGTAGATGACTTTGCTCCTGAAGATGGAAATTCCGACGCTGATGCTGATTCCGACACTGATTCCGACACTGACAGCGATTCTGACATGGATGCTGATGGCGGTGAGCCGGATGCCTCGGATGTGGACAGTGATACTGATACCGATATTGACACGGACACGGACTCCGACACTGATACCGACACTGATACTGACACCGACACGGACTCCGATACCGACACCGATACCGATACGGACTCCGACACCGATACTGACACCGACACGGACTCCGACACCGATACTGACACCGACACGGACTCCGACACCGATACCGACACTGATACAGGTATCGAAGAGGGAGACATCTGTAAGGTCATTCCTTGGCCGGAGAACAATTGGTGGAAGGATTTTATTTTGTACGGCAGGTGTCGTTTCGAATCCATGGCCAATTATTGCCGCTACAATTACGGTGGTTACTATTCAGAGGATCCATACGGCAACTGCAAGGAGGGGCTCTTTTGTTGCCTGAGCAGGTCGGCCTGTGATGAGACCCATCCGAAATTCAATTACCGCTGTTGTGATGATGGATGCGAATCAGGTAGCTACAATTTCCGCGCCGGGTGTTCACAAAGGAATTGGTGTTGTGAAGGCGACTGCCATGTCCCGTATGGGGCAGCGATATCAAAAACGAATTCAGCCAGTGATGTACGAACCAGCAGCATCGAATTTCCGGTTGATACTGATCAGGCATTGATTACGGCGAGGCTTAAGTGGAGAGATCGCGCTGGTATGCCAACCGCATTTGATACGACACTGGGGCTGTCCGGCGGTGAGATATTCCAGGCCTTTACCAAAAACGAAAAGCCATTTGCCCGCTTGGGTCTTCGGGTCTTTCCACTACAGATAGACCGCGACTACTGCTTGACCGTGAGGATAAACAAACAGGCGTCGACCTCGTACCAGATGACGACAGAAATCAGATCGTGCACAGACCGCGATTTGGTCATTGCCACGGAATCGACGGTTACAGGCGCGAATAAAGTACACGTCGTTGAGGCAAGGAACAGCCGGGCCCAAATTGTCGATCTCAGGGTTAAGTCCTTGCGAGAGGAGGTGGTGTCGCCAATCGCCAAACTGTCACCGCCGGATTTAACTGAGCAGTGCCAGATCTCTGGTCCAGCAAGCTAGCTTCCCCTGAGCATTGAACCGTTGCTCCATCAAACAGTGCCTGTCTCGTCGATGCCTAAGTCTGTTGGCGTTGCCTATCGTCGTATTTTGCGCTGCGATCATACCGCGTATTGTTTTTCTAAATGAACTCGAAATGCATTCTCCGACGTTTGACGCCCCTGAAGGAGGGGATTCCGCTTTTTTCGATCGGATTGCCGCCGGGGCACCCCTGCCAGAGCGCGCTTACTTCCACTCACCGCTCTATCATTTTTTTTTAGGGAGCGTTTACAGGATCGTCGGACGCGATTTATGGACGGTGCGCCTTATTCAGCACATTCTGGGGGCACTGACGGCAGTACTCGTCTACCTGACCGCGCTTCGCCTTTTCGAACGTCACGCCATTGCCGCTATTGCTGGTGTTGCGCATGGGTGGATCGGGCCCATTATCTTCTACGAAGGCCAGCTCCTCATCGACGCGATATTGCCGTTTCTCATCGGACTCTTTGGGTTCGTGATAACATTTGATATTGCTTCCAAGAAACGGAGATGGCTCACCATATGGATCGGATTGGTGATAGGTATCGCCGCTTTGGGCAGGGCAACGGTGCTGATCTGGTTGCCGCTGCTGGTCGTCTGGATGATGCGGCGAAGTAGAGCAGGTGCTGCCTGGTTCAACCCATTGCTCTGCGTTATAGGTGTGATACTCGCGATTATGCCAGTAACCCTTCGCAATTATCTGGTTGAGGGTGAGCTGGTGCCAATAACGGCCAACTTTGGATTGAATCTCTATATCGGCAATAATCCAAATGCGACGGGCACCTATAACCTCCCAAGAGAATTGTGGTTTCGGCCTGGAGATCCCTCGGACGACTTCTCAGGACGCAAAGCTGGTCGACTGGCGTTAGGAAGGGATCCGAGCTCCAGCGAACTATCCGCTTGGTGGTCGGGTAAGGCATTGGAATATACGGCCGAATCACCCGGCCGAACTGCCTGGCTCGCTTTATGGAAGATGCGTTTGATGCTCAGTGACTACGAGCACCCCCAACTCTACAACTATTATGCCTACCAGCGCGTTGCCCCGATTTTGAAAATACTGCCGACGACTGGCTTTATCATTGCTCCGGCACTCATCGGTCTCGCACTGGCCTGTTTGGGTGGGCGCGTTTCAAATGCCCGAGGCCATGCACAATGCGCGCTGCTTTACATTCTGGCTTTTATGCCGTTCTTTGTGGCAGGGCGGTATCGCGCTCCTTGGATAACCCTACTTGCACCCTATGCAGCGTGGATTATCTGGATGCTGGTCAGCGCTGCATGGCGGCGCGAACGGCTCTTATTGGCGAGTCTGATACTTGCACTATGCATCAGTGGTGTGGTTTCCTTCATACCGATTTCACAGAAGCTAAGCCTGGCCCCTCAGTACAACGCGTTTGCATCGGCTGCATTAAAACAGAATCTGCTAGAGCAAAGCACGACCTGGACGCGACTCGCGCTCTCGGAAAACCCATCAGACGCGAGGGCATATACTATCCTCGGACGCACGCTACTCAGTGGCAGTCAATTTTCCAAAGCACGTGACGCCATGGCACAGGCTGCACAAATACTCCCTCAAGATGCGGCGATTCATCACCTTCTCGGCGTGTCCCAGCGCCATCTGGGACAGCTTAGCAAAGCTGAAAGAACCCTCCGCCGGGCCGTGGCCCTGGGCCCTGGCAATGTTAAGGCCTGGATCGCGTTGGGACGGGTCCTTGAGCTACGCCAAAACACTGACAAAGCCATCCAAGCATATGAATCAGCACTCGTTCTTATCGACCACGCGTCAGCAGATGCTGAGTTCATCAGAGAACGGTTAAAGACGCTGCAAAACCTGCGTGCTAACTAGGGTTCTCGCTTTTTCAATGCCCCGGCCATCGTCAGCTTTACCTTTACTTTGTTCGGTGTTATCGAGGAAACGGTTATGTTGTCTGGAATGCCCTCTAAGGTCACGTTCCCCAGATAAACACCCAGGCGATGCCGCTGTTCCTCTGGTATCACAATCACCGGCACGATCGTTGCGGGTTCAATCTTTTCGAGAGCGATCTGGGGGCCTTTGAGCCCCACCGCCACTTCCGGGGGTCTGAGTTCGGCCGACAACTCTGTCCCCCGAACCGTCAATGGGAGTCTGGGCAAGATGCGCTCCCCAGGAATCCAGCGTACATTGAGCCCCACGCGAAGCTCATCTCCACCCCGGATAGATACTCCTTCGATCCACTTTGCTGGTACAATCTGGATATGCTCACCCACACCAATGCCATCAATATCGATGTCTTCGGTCTCCACGGCAGTGATATCCCGCATGGCAGAAGAGGGTCCTATCACGGATACAGCGGTTGGGGTTACAATTGGGTCACCTTTAAGCTCTGTTCCCGACTCCAGCTTACCGAACATGCGGACGCGCACTGGCACGCTACGGGACACCAGACTCTCCAGTTTTACAAGCACCGACTCTGGTGTTACCCGTACAAACTCGGTTCGCGTTGGAATCTCAAAGTCCTCCTCGGCAAAGTAGTGTTGGTACGTGCCCTCTTGCTTGTCGCGCAAATCGATGTCCAACGGGCGAAGCTCGCCAGGCCGAATGGATTCAACTGTGGAGCGGGGTCCTCGCAGGCGCAGGCGCACTTTGTCGATGAGCTCTGTTGAGAGGACAATGCCGGATGTGGGCTCCGGCAGATTCCACAGCACTTCCACATCTAAAATCCGCTCTGCTTCCTCCTGATACATGACCAACAGATAGAGTCCGATGGCGATGACAGCGGCAACCCCCTTGAGCCCCATATTCTCAGTTACAGCGCTTTTTAGTAAGCGCTTCATCCCGCTAAGATCGACGTTCATGGCCACGTCTCCAAATGGACAGTGCGATAGGAAAAGGCGCTTTGCCAAAGGCACTTAGTTATTACTGTCATCACCTCGTTCCTTTGTCGCACCGGTGTCCTCGGTCTGGGTTTCCTCACTTGGAAGCGGGGGCGATGGGGTGGATGGGCGATCCCCGAGCTTGAGTTTGGGCGCTTTGGTCTTTCGCTCCTCTGCAGCTTTTTGCCGCTCGCGGATCCGTTCCTTTGAGAATAGGCCGTGCAATGCCTTGCGCAGGGATCCCACGTCTAGGTTTTTGCTCATCAGGCCCCCAAAACACAGGGAGATGGTCCCGCGCTCCTCCGAGACGACCACCGACACCGCGTCTGTTTCCTCGGTAATGCCAAGGGCTGCCCGGTGGCGCGTGCCCATGGATTTATCCACCCGCGGATTTGTAGACAAGGGAAGGAGTGCTGCGGCTTGGCCCACGCGATAGTTCTTAATGACCACTGCGCCGTCGTGAAGGGGATTTTCCATTCGAGGAATGAAGACGGCATAGAGCAACTCCTTTGTAACAGCTGCGTCGAGGGTGGTGCCGTTTTCCATAAACTCGGTAAGGGATGCTTCGCGCTCAAACACGATGATGGCGCCGATGCGCTTGGCAGCTAGGGAAGCGGCGGTTCGGACCACCTCCTCTACGACCTGGCTTTCCTGGGCCTTGGTGAACCACGCGAACCGGCCCATTCGGACGAGGGCGCGCCGAATGTCGTCCTGAAAGATAATGAGCAAAAAGATAACCGCGACTTCCATGAATTGATCGAGCAACACATACGTGGTGGCGAGCCCCAGCTGACGGCTGAGCAAGTATAAAATATAGATCAGGAATAACCCTAGTGCCATGGGCACGGTTCGGGTACCGCGAATGAGCAGCAGCATTATATAGAAGAAGTAAAAGACAATAATGAGGTCGATAACGGCGACAAAGAGATTCCCCCCACCCGAGATATTTGACAGAAAGTCAAACATTTCCACCTCTTGGCGTATGGTGCGGTGCATTTATGGTAGCGATTTCAAATGCGATCAGTGCTGCCTGCTTCATGGTCGCCACGTCATGGACGCGCACGGCAGTGGCATTGCCTAAAATCGCTGCGGTCACCGCTGCTGCAGTGCCGCCAATACGATCGGAAACGTCTCCCTTAGCAATGTCGCCGATAAACGACTTCCTGGAAGGCCCGACGACCACTGGGAATCCGAGCCCGGTCATTTCTTCCAATCGCGCGAGCAATGCCACGCTGTTTGCTGCTGTTTTTGCAAATCCTATTCCCGGATCGAGCCAGATCTGATCCTTCCTAACCCCTGCTGACTCGGCAACGTCAACGGCCTTTAGAAGCTCTGCGATGACATCGCGGACCACATCTGCATACTGAATATTCAGTTGCATGTCCTGGGGTGTTTTTCTGGAGTGCATCAAAATAATATCGACATTTGCCGTGGCAGCCACCTTTGCCAGGCCATTGCCATACCGCAACATCGATACATCATTAATCATGCGGGCACCTGCATCTACGGCTGCACTGGCCACACCGGGCTTTACCGTATCAATGGAGATGACCGCGTCTGTACACCTGGACAGTGCCTCGATGACAGGCACTACCCGGCGCTTCTCCTCGGCTTCGGTTACGCCCGCGCTCCCGGGCCGCGAACTCTCTCCTCCAACATCGATAATATCCGCGCCCTCATCGACCAGGCGTCGTCCCTGGTCCACGGCCTTAGCAGTCGAATAAAACAACCCACCATCTGAAAAAGAGTCGGGTGTGACGTTCAGTATCCCCATTAGTATGGGCTTGCTCTTGTCCAACATCTTAAAAGCGCGCTTTCGAACCAATCCCAAAATGAATCGATACAAATCGTTCGTGCGGCTATTTTACCGACAGCCGAGGCCAGGGCGCAAGTAATCCTCATCAATTACCACTGGGTCCAAAAGCGATATGAATTTGGTGTATGCTCGGGAAAAGGGAAAGCGGCTGAGATGGCGCAGGCAGACCCATTCAAAATCGACAGGCCCCTGTAGCCTCACCCGACCGCTCGCGTGCGCGCAGATATACACGTCCATCACAATTTTAAAGTGGGTGTAGGCGTGCTTCACCTGGGTCAGGTGACGCCGAATATGCACGTCCAAGCCCACGGTATCGCGGATTTGACGACAGCATGCCATCTTGGGAGATTCCTCTGGTTCTATCTGCCCGCCAGGGAATTCCCAGAGGCCCCCGAGGAGTCCCTCTGGATTTCGCTTTGTAATGAGCACGCGGTCTTTTTTGAAAACAACCCCGGTCACCAGGTGATGGGTGGGAATGCGACGCCGGGGCATCCGCTTTGGGTATGCCTGGACCATCTGTTCGGATTGGGCCTGGCATGCTGTAGCTACCGGGCAGACATGGCATTGGGGCGCCTGTGGGGTGCAGATGATCGCGCCGAGCTCCATCATCGCCTGGTTAAACGTACCGGGCCGGTCCGTCTGCAAAAGCTCGGTCGCCGCGGTAAGGAAGCTGCTGTGTGTTGCAGACGTATTCGCCGGTTGATCCAAGAGAAACAGACGAGCGACCACCCGTTTGACATTTCCATCCACGACCGGCAAGGGGTGGCCGAAGGCGATACTCTGAACGGCCGCACAAATATAGGGTCCCACGCCAGGGAGCCTTTGGAATGCCTCGGGACTGTTGGGCACGATCCCGCCGAGTGAATCGAGCATCACACGCGCTGCCCGGTGCAGATTGCGCGCCCGGGCGTAGTACCCGAGTCCCTCCCAGTGCTTTAGAACCTCCTGCAGAGGTGCCTCTGCAAGGCTTTGTACGTCTGGAAATCGCGCTAGGAATCTCTTGTAGTACGCGATAGCAGTCGCCACCTGGGTCTGCTGCAGCATGACCTCTGAGATCCAAATGGCATACGGATCCCGCGTCTCCCGCCAGGGCAGTCGGCGGTGGTGGTCGCCGTACCAGGTGAGGAGCTGCCGCTGAAATGTCTCAATCGATCTCGCGTCCATCTCCTAAATTATTGGGCCTCTGTAATGCAGAGTTTGTTGCCGTCGTTAATGACGGTAAACAGCCCATCGTTCCGTGCCACGCGCGCGTCGATCCAGGATTGAATATCCGGTGCCGCATAAAACCCACCCGGTTCTAGTCTTTTCTCCGGTGCCTGAGAAAACAGGTGGATTTGGACCTTCTGACCCTTGATCAGCCGCAGTACCCGGTCTGTCTTCCACAGGTACAGCTCGAAATTGTCTGAGATCTCAGCGCGGGCCGCTTCTAGGGGCTGGGGTAGCAGGCGGACCAGATTATCCCAAAACAGTGCCTTGGACCTGGCGTCCGGTGCGATGCCGCTCACATCTGGCGGCAGATCTGGTCTGCCGTCCAGGGGAGCGATCACCAGTGCCTCGCCACCGGGTAGGACCGCACCTTTGAGGGCCAAGTCAAAGCAGTTTTGCGTGCCGTACAGAGCCTGGGATGCAGGCGGCCCACCAGGAGAGACAATCACGTACTTTGAAGGCGTTACTTGGATCTCCATGAGGCGATCCACAACCGCCACCATTTCCCTGCAGATCTGATCCGGGTCGCCGGTTTTGATCCAGTACACGTTCTGACCGGCAGACACCATGTCCAGACCAAAGGTCTGAATTTCAGCTTTGACCAAATCTCCGGCCTCGTTCAGAACGAACTGCTCGCTCATTGCCCGGGCTTCCCGACCGTCTTCGGCAAAGGGATTGCTCCTGCGCTGCACATCTCCGTGCCAGGGATTGCGGCCAGGACCGGAATCCGGGTGTAACGCCCATTTGTGGTTCATGGCCACGGTCTGGCCCGACGAGACCCCTGGTACGATCTGCTTATCGATGGATGAGTAACCGTTGAGATAGTGGTGTTTGGATTCGTGTCCGTACACCCTTAAATCGCAGCGCATCCATTGGGCGTTGCATTTGAGCACAGTACCCCGCGACGTGGTGCCGAGGTCTGCAAACGCGCTGTTCTCAGAATGGTGAGGCTCAAACTCAATATCCATGCCCAGTCGCGTGCGCGCTGCTGCGACCCATTCACCCGTACTCTTGGCGTAAACATCGGGATTGTGTGTCCCGGTGGCCGAGATCACGGTCACGGATGCGGGATTGCCAGCGGCCACTTCGTCCAACAATCCGTCCAGAATATCCCGCTGCAGGCCAGCGCGAAAGGCGTCTGAAATCACGATGCCCACCCGCTTGCCACCTGCCATCTCCCTGAGGCGCGATCGATCAACAGGTGCCGCAAGCGCCTGTTCAATAATGGTCCGGGCATTGCCGGGAAGGGGCGTGGGCTCCCTCGGTGCTATCAATGACCCATTTACCCTGTCCCAGGGAATGGTAAAGGATCGGGTTTCCTTCCCATAGGTCAGCTCAAACTGTCCACGTGTCATCTAATCCTCTTTATTTATAGGTTTTTTCCAATTCGCTGACGAGTTGGCTCAGGCGATTGAGTGCCTGTTCTATCGGTAGCGGGGACGTCATGTCGACCCCGGCGCTGCGCAGCGCGTCCAAGGGGAATTGACTCCCGCCGAGTTTGAGAAAGTCGATGTACGCTTCTCGCTCGGCCTCGCCGCCTGAGCGGACGTTTTCGGCCAGGGCGATGGCTGCCGAGATGCCGGTAGCGTATTTGTATACATAGTAGGCCGAATAAAAATGGGGAATTCGCAAATACTCCAACTTGAGGGCCTCGTCGATGATGATCCCACCGCCGAAATAGACGTTCAAAAGATCGTGGTAGGCGTCGGTCATAGAAGCCAAGGTGAGGGGTTCGTCAGCCTCGTCCATTTGGTGGACGCGATGTTCGAACTCGGCAAACATTGTCTGGCGGCAAAGGGTGGCGCGGATGTTATCGATTTCTCGGTTGAGAATATAGGCCTTCATGCGCGGATCGTCCTTGTAGTGCTCGAGCAGGTGGGCGGTGAGCAGCATTTCGTTAAAGGTCGAAGCCACCTCTGCGACGAAAATGGTGTAATCGCAGTAGACATAGGGTTGATGCAGGCGCGAATAATGGGAATGCATGGAATGACCGGCCTCGTGGATAAGGGTGTAGAGGCTGTTGATGGTGCCGGCCTCGTAATTCAGCAATATGTAAGGCGGGGAATCATAGCATCCCGATGAGTATGCCCCACTGCGCTTGCCCCGGTTTTCGTAGCGATCTACCCACCCGGCCCTCAATCCCTGTGTGAGCACGGCCACATAAGGGTCACCAAGGGGGGCAAGGGCCTCGGCACAGAGGTCGACCGCTGCCTCGTAAGGCAGGTGAAAATCCACGGGAGGACCAATGGGTACATAGGTATCGTAGATGTGCAGGGCTTCTAGTCCAAGAACCCGCTGGCGCAGTGCCAGGTATCGGATAAGGGGCGCTAGATTACCCCTGACCGTTGAGACGAGGTTATCGTACACCGTCACAGGCACATCGTCCGGGAACAGGGTCCGCGCCCGGCTCGAATCAAACTTGCGACTGCGCGCGTAAAACGTATCGGCACGGACCGAGCCCGCGAGAGTGGCAGCAAGGGTGTGTTTGTGGTCGTCGTAAATGCGATAATATTGCTCAAATGCGATCTTGCGGATGTCCCGCGACGGATGAATGAGAAATGTGCTGAAATTGCCGTGGCTGAGCTCGACTGCCGTGCCGTCCGAGTCGGTAATCGTTCCAAAGACAAAATCCACGTTATTTAATTGACTAAATACCTGATGGGGGGTCTGCGCCATATCTCGCGACATGGCGAGCAGGCTCTCGATCGGCGCATCTGCCGTGTGGGGGCGGTAGCGAAGCATCTTTTCAAGGTGAAAACGGATCTCGGCAAGGGCGGGGTCCTTTAGGAATGCCTGCACGCGATCGTCCGCTATGGCGAGGATTTCCGGCCGCATAAAGCTCGAAAGTTCTGATGCCCGGGTGATCAGGGTCGACGTTCGCTGGTACATGCCCTGGTATTTTTGCTCGGATTGATCTTCATCGTTCTTGAGGTGGGCATAAGTGGAAAGCTGATCGAGGTTGCGCGATACCTCCAAATCGAACATCACCGCGGCTTTTAGGTCGCTGGCCGATCGATGGAGCGTCCCTTTAAACCCCTCATATGTATCAAGAGATTGCGCTGTTTCAGCGTACAATTGCTCCCATGCTTGATCAGACGTAAAAAACGGGGTCAGATCCCACCTGTCCTCAGCAGGAACATCTTGTCTTTTGGGGATTGAGCGAATGGCCACGGTTCTCTCCTTTGAAATATTCGACCCTATTGGCCGCCTAAAGAAACTTGCAACCCAATAGATGCCGCAAAATACTTGAGGCCGTCTCCCCAAGGCGTGAATTGTATCCGGCCGTATGGGCCCAAATTAAAATCCCTCGCCAGGGCGAACGCATAGCCCAATCCCAGATTGATACCACCGTGATGTTCGGCACGATATCGGTGATATCCCACGTGGACATCCATCCATACATTGCCGAGCGCATCCCCCCCTTCCTCGACGAGGGCGCCCCTCCGATCAACTGCAAATCTCAAGCGAATTCCAGCAGTTGCGAATATATCTCTTAAGGCGCCTCGCTCGCCCTTGGAATAGATGTTGGCGCCGCAAAGCACGGATAATGCCAAGAATTCCCGGACCCCCAAGTCCGCACCCAGGGTTCCCTGTCCACCCACCTCCCCCAGGCCCTCAATTGCCAAATCATCCCAAAGGGCGAACATGCCTCCAGCAGCCAAGTGAAGATTGATAGTGCGAAAGTTGGGTGTACCAAGCAGGGACAGCTCAGTGTCATTCGATGTAGATATGGCATTCGTGTCAGCCGCGACACGATCTGAAAAAAGCACAATGCAGAAGGTTAAAAGAAATGGCATCGCCACCAACCGCTGGCATCTGATCCATTGTCCCTGCATGCCACATCTCCTGGTTATCCGTGAAGGAGCGTTTTTCTCCTCGCAATGCAATCGGCCTGCATGCTAGTGCAACCGGGGGATGATGACAAGCAGGGAGGGAGGTATATATACAGGGGTTGCGGTATTGGGATATGGAAGTAAAATGTCGATGTCTGTGCTTAATATGATACCATGCTAGACTTATTAGCTGAAACATGGCTATGCGATGAGGTGGGTTCGAACGGTGTGTAAGATTCAGGTATTGCTCGTATTTGTTACTGTTGTGGTTGCCGCATGCGGCGCTGCCCAGGATGACGATTCGCTTCTCAACTATACGCAAACCGCAGAGCGACAGTTTCGAGATGCAATGGATGAGTTCGAAGATAAAGATTGCGTTTCTGCTGAGCGACTGTTTAAGCGATTGCGAAAGAAGTTTCCCTACAGCAGGTATGCGGTGCTCGCCGATCTCAGACTCGCCGATTGTCAGTATATCCAGGGCAACTATGCCGAAGCAGCGGTGCAGTACCAGCAGTTTGTCAAAGTTCACCCGACCCACGAAGACGCCCATTACGCAGCGTATCGCAGTGGCCTTAGCTATTACGAGCTGATGCCGGGTGATTTTGTCGTCATGCCACCCTCACACGAACGGGAGCAGGCATCTGTCCGGGATGCGCGGGCTGCGCTTTCCGGTTTTTTAAGCAAGTACCCGGATAGCCCTTGGTTTGAAAAGGCAAAAAAACAGTTTCAAGAGGTTGAGAATGCACTGGTTCGTCACGAGATGTATGTGGCTGAATTTTACCTGAGACACGACGATAAACGCGCTGCGGTGGTTCGCTTAGAGGGCATTCAAAATGAATATCCAAAGTCGACACTTGTGCCGGACGCCATGTTGCTGCAGGCGGTAACATTTGTCGAAATGAACAACCAAAGAGAAGCCGAGCGCGTGTTGCGGGCGATAATCGACCTTTACCCGGATCACCATCAGAGCCTCAGGGCTCGAGATTTCCTAAAGCACCTCGGACGAGAACAAGGGGGTGCCGAGCGAGGTGAGGATGGATAAGGAGATAATGCGGCGGCTTCACAAGGGCCGCGAGCACTATGAAAACCAGGAGTACGAAAAAGCAGAGGCCAATCTGCTGAAAGTTGCAGCGTCGGAGGACGGTTTTGCCGACGTCATGAACATGCTGGGCGTCATCAATCACGACAAAGGACAGGTCGCCTACGCGCAGGAATACTTTGAAAAGGCGCTGCGCATCAATCCGCGCTACACAGAGGCTGCGCTCAATCTCGCGGTGACTTACAACGAACAGGGCCGCTACGCGCAGGCCAAGCAGATCTACACCCACGTCACCAGTTTCAGTGCTGACAAGCGAAAAGAGATAGAGCCCTTTGCCCGGGGCAAGCTCGCCAACATGCACGCCGATCTGGGCCGAGCATACGCAGAGCTGCAGTTGATCGAATCGGCTGTTGAGCAGTTTCGCCATGCCCTTGAGCTCTGTCCGGATTTTGTGGACATCCGCACCAGGCTGGGCCAGATACTGCGGGATGCCGGAGATCTGGATGGCGCGTGCGCTGAATTCGAGAAGGTCAAAATCGAGCGACCCACCTATCTCCCGGCTCGAATCTCCCTCGGGGTTACCTATTTTGCCCTGAACGATCGGGAGCTCGCTCGGAAAGAATGGGAAGCTGCCCTTGAAATAGATCCCGAAGACAAGGCGGCCCAGATGTATTTAAAGATGGTCAACCAGCTCCTCGCAATGGAAGAAGCTGAAGCCGCGGGGATGCGCGTAGAAGTGGAGACGCCCACATCCGAGAAAAGACCCGGCGGAGATGAGCTCTCCTTCACCTTCAACGGAGAGCGATCTGAGGTCATGCCGGTCTCGACCGCTGAGCCCGATGTGTCCAGCGAAGATGCGGGCAGCGAATCCCCAAGCGAGGACAATAACGACCCACGTGACCCTAAATCTGAACCGTAGTTGGATCCTAGACCATGACGCCGATGGCGTGTTAACAGTTTTGATTGGCTGAATTAATTACTTACCGAACAGCACTTGGCAATCTTCGAGCACTGCGGCGGGATGGCCGTTCACGTCCACGGAGTTGTACTCCAGGACCAACGTGCCGGCCGCGTCCAAGAGCTTTGTCTTCCGTTGGGGTACGAGATCTAAAGAAGTAATTGCTGCGCCATAGTAAAGCGCCAACGTCTTTTCCGTATCGCTCCACAACTCGTACTGAAACTGCTCGTTTTCAATGAACTCGGCATTGGACTCGGGTTTGTTGAAGCTGACACCGACGATGGTCACGCCAAGGGCCGTGAAATCTTCGTATAGGTCGCGGAACCCGCAACCCTCGATCGTTCACCCGCTCGTCGATGCAAGGGGATAGAACCAGATCACTGTGGGGTGGCCGACAAGGTCGACCTGGCTGCGCTCAGCACTGTCCGAGTTGAGTGCGGTAAACTCTGGTACAGGAAGCGCTTCCTCTGGTATGTCCCCGTTCAAATCCTCGGTATCTGTATCTGTGTCCGTGTCCGTGTCCGTATCCGTATCTGTGTCCGTATCTGTGTCCGTGTCTGTGTCCGTATCTGTGTCCGTGTCCGTATCTGTGTCCGTGTCCGTGTCTGTGTCCGTATCTGTGTCCGTGTCCGTGTCTGTGTCCGTATCTGTGTCCGTGTCAGTGTCTGTGTCCGTGTCTGTGTCAGTGTCTGTGTCCGTATCTGTGTCCGTGTCTGTATCTGCGTCTGTTCCGGCGTCTTCGGTGCTATCGTCCGCAGCATCATCGTCTTCACTGCACCCCACCATTCCAATCAAAAGAATCAGCGTGAGCAGCAACAGTATGCTGAAATACTTCATCATTCCTCCCTCGTGTCTGGCAACTTCAAAGAAGTGTCACTCATTGCATAAGAAGCATTGCGCAGGTGGTTAATATTGTTGACCCACCCATGTCTTTTTTCACATATCATAGAGTTGTGGATTGACGCAATTGGGCAGGCGGTTTCCCTGCAGCCCGGCCAGTAGGTTTTCGCACGCCATGATGCCCATCTTGGCCCGGGTCGTATTGGTCGCACTGCCCAGGTGGGGCAGGATCAGACAGTTTTCCAGGCTGAAAAGAGGGTGGGTTGGCGGTAAAGGCTCGGGCTCTGTGACATCCAGGGCTGCATAGGCTATCTGCCCAGCTTCGAGCGCGCCATGTAGTGCCCCGTGGTCGACGATGGGTCCCCGTGCCGTATTGATCAGGACAGCTGTTGATTTCATTGCCTGAAACGCGTTGCCGTCGAATAGATGATGGGTTTGTGCGTTGAGGGGGGTGTGAACGCTCAGGTAATCTGATTGTTCGAGCAGCTCTTTAAACGCCACGCTCCGGGCCCCTTCGATTGTTTCTCGGGTATGGCTCGGATCGCAATACAGCACTTGCATCTCAAACCCCCGGGCCCGCCGGGCCATGGCCTGGCCAATACGCCCCATGCCCAAAATGCCGAGGGTCGCGCCGTGTACGTCGCCTCCGAGCAACAACCCTGGGGACCAGGTTTGCCACTTTCCAGCACGTGCGAAATCAATGCCCTCTCCCAGGCGCCGCGCCGCAGCCATGAGCAGGGAAAACGCGAAATCCGCTGTCGCTTCGGTGAGCACACCTGGTGTGTTGCCCACGGGTATGCCCCGCGCTGTTGCAAGGGCCACGTCGATGTTGTCAAACCCGACCGCGTAGTTGCTGATCACCCTGAGCTGTGGACCGGCAGCGTCTAGCATCTCGGCATCGATGGTATCGGTGAGCAAACATAAAAGCCCATCGATGCGGTCGACCTTGGCGAGCAATTCGGCACGGGTCGGGGGAAGATCTGACGGCCACAGATCCACGTCGCAGGTCCCCTTCAGCATACTCAGACCCGGCCCTGGGAATCGCCGCGTAACGAACACGCGTTTTGTCATTCTCAACCTCCGAATCGTCCATAGAAACTTGCAAAGCCGTTAAGATTGATACATGAAAATACTAAGAGGGAAAAGCAGCATCATTACAGCGGCCTGCGCGCCCAGAGGGTAATTATTGTTCAACTGATGTGAACGTGGTAGATTAATCAAACATGTTATTAAACGGAGATATGAAGAGAGGCGAGTGATGGAAAAGACGGAACTTGAGCCCAAAGAACTGCTCGGCTTTGCTTCAAAGCGCGAGGAGTTCTTTGAAACCTTTTTCCGCAAAGGGGCTGAATTCGCCAACGAGTTGCTCAAAGAACTCGAAACATTAAGACACGACACAGCGTTGCTCACCGAAGAGAATGTCTCCCTGCGGCATCAACTGGCATCTGACGACGCTATTCGCGATCTCCTTAAGAAAATTGAGTCTCTCGAAAGTGAAAAGCATAAGATGCGGGAGCATATTCAAAACGCGGCTGCCCGCACCGAAGACTATGCTGGGCGGTACGCCGAAGTGGAACGAGAGCTCGACACCATGGCCAACCTCTACGTGGCCCTCTACCAGTTGCATTCGACATTGTCCCCTGAAGAGGTGCTCGGCGTGATTGAGCAACTGCTGGCCCAATTCATCGGTGCTGGCAGCTTTGTCATCTATCTGCGGTCCGACGACGGGGATGTGCCAGTGCTGAAACCCGTCCACGCCTATCACTGCGAAGAGGTGACTGGAACGCGCATTAGATGGGGCGAGGGACCTATTGGCGAGGCCGCGTCTACCCAGGTGCATTCTGTTGCAGATCCCGCGCTGGGGGAGGCCGGGGCACCGCTGGCGTGTGTCCCCATGGTGCTGCGAGGAGAAACCATCGGCGTCATTGCCATTTTGGGATTCTTTGAGCAGAAACAATCATTTGTCGATATTGACTTCGATTTTTTCAAGCTTCTGGGTGTTCATTCGGCGTCCGCAATTGTCGGGAGTGGGCTCATGGCCCGTGCGGGTGACATATCACCCGGCTTGGAAAGCTACAAATATTTGTAGCGTTTAGGGAGGGTGCAGTAGATGGCGGAATATACCTGTCTTGTCGTGGAAGATTCGCCGATGATGCGCCAACTTCTGGTGTTTGCCCTATCGCGGCTTAGGAATCTTTCCGTCGTAGAAGCAGACGATGGGGTGGACGCGCTAAAGAAGCTGGCAGCAGGGCGATTTGATATCATCATTGCGGATATCAACATGCCGATCATGGACGGCCTAAAGCTCGTCAAGCGCATCCGCTCCGACGCCATTCACTCCGACGTTCCGATAATGATAGTCACCACCGAAGGCGCTGAAGAGGATCGCCAACGGGCCCTTTCTCTTGGCGCAAATTCCTATATTACAAAACCCATCCAGGCACCCCAAGTCATCGCGGAAGTAAAGCATCTTTTGAATATCGAGTAAGGCGGCCACCGTGCGAGTCATCATCATCGGTGCGGGCCAAGTTGGATCCGCCATCACCGGCGCCCTGGCCGGGGAGCAAGCAGACGTGGTCGCCATCGACCTCGTAGAAGAGCAATTGCGCGAATTGCGGGATATGTTCGACATTCAGACCCTTTGCGGTTCCGGATCAAATCCCAAACTGCTGGCCGAAGCCCGGGTCGACGCTGCTGACATGATCGTCGCCGTTACTGACTCAGATGAGGTCAACATGGTGGCCTGCGCGATTGCCCGATTGCGCGCGCCCCATGCCATCCGGGTCGCCAGGGTGCGGGAGCGGGCGTTTCTAGCAGATGCTGCTGTCCTTGGCGAGGGCGGTTTCGGCGTTGACCATGCGATCAACCCCGAGCTCGTCACAGCAGAGCGTATCCGGGAAATCCTGAAAGTGCCCTTTGCCACAGATGTGGCCGACTGTGGTCCTGGCCTCAAGCTCATCGGCATTCGCATCCCAGAGGGGTCATCGCTCGAGGGACGGACCTTTGCCGAGCTCAGATCCATGATCCCAGAGGTGCGGATCCTCGTGACCACTCGCATTCGTTCCGGAAAAATTCGAGTGCCCGGCGGATCCGATGACATCCGTGGTGGGGACACCCTCTTTGCGGTGTCCCGGCCCGAAGACATGGAACGGGTTGCCGCGCTTTTTCAGTTTTCATGGCGGCCTGCCAAGCGAGTCACCATTGCTGGGGGAAGCGGGGCCGGGAGGATCTTGGCCGAACGTCTCGAGCGGAGCAGCCGATACACCATCAAACTCATCGAACCAGACGCGGATCGGGCCAACGCCCTGGCAGAGACCCTCGATAATGTTTTGGTGCTAAAGGGAAACCCGACCGACGAGAACCTTCTCGTCGAGGAAAATATCCGCGACTGCGATGTCTTTATCGCTGCATTGCGCGAGGCAGAGACCAATGTCATGACGGCCCTAAACGCAAAGCGGCTCGGCGCCCATCGGGTCATTGCCCTCACCGATAAGCTGAGCTACATCCCGATCATTGAAAACGCCGGTGTGGATGCGGTTGTGTCTCCCAGGGCCCTGGCCATTGGCACGATCCTCCATCACATTCGCAAGGGAAAGGTCAAGGCCGTGATTCCATATGGCCACGCAGCCCAAGCCGAGGCCATCGCGTTCGAGGCCTTGCAGACCTCCCAGGCAGTGGGCAAACCCCTCAAGGCGGTTCGCTTTCCAGACGGCGCCATTGTCGGCGCCCTGATTCGGGAAGGCAGGGCGATTATTCCCGGTGGGGACGACATGATACTGCCCGGAGACGATGTCTTCTTTTTCGCGACCAAGTCGGCGATTCCCAAACTCGAGCGACTGATGGCAGTGCGGCTGGAGTTCTTCTAGGTCCAATGATGTTTTCCAGGCTAGCCCTAAAGTTCATAACCTTCAGTATTGTGGCGTGTTCCGTGCAACAGCTGGGCCCTGCTGCCCATCGATCTGAAAATGCCAGGACAGACGCGGGAACACATCTGCAATCAGGGCCAACAGACCCCCTGGTGCAAGCTGCCACCGACCCCACACTGGGAGGCGATGGTGGCACGCCTATCCCCACACCAGGAGCAGTGTCAGCAGCGACCGCCATACACCATACGCCTCTTGGGACTGAAACTGGAAGCTCAAGAACAAAAGTCTGTTTGAGTCCGGGCCATCCATCTGAACCAGATGACAAGCTCTTTGAGGCCATTATCAATCGAAAGGTATGCTATTTTTTAAAGGATTTGCTCAAGCAAGCCGGATACGAGGCCATGCTCGCCGTTACTGATATTCCCATTGGGTTGCTCTTTTCAAGTAATTTCGACAATGAAAGCCCAACATTCCAATCCCGGCTAAAGGTGGTCACGCCAGAGCAGAAGGCCCAGGTGTGCAATGAGTGGGGCGCCCAATACCTGATCGCCATCCATCACAATTACGCTTACGACCCCAAGGAAAATCACACACTGGTGCTATATGCGGATGACGCGAACTTTGAACCGCGGTTTGAAAATGCGAACAAATGGGCATCTCTCACCGCGACCCAACTCAAGGGTACCATGGCAGTGACCAAGGCGCGCTTGGGTAGTGATTTGGACCTAATCGGCTACTCCCTGACCATTTTGAGTGCGTCGAATGCTATCGGCATCCTCACGGAAGCGTCTTTCTACTCGAATCCAAAAGAACGGGCGCGGCTCAATACCAATGGGTATTTAAGGGAAGAAGCCCGCGCCATCTTCAGGGCCTTTCAAGCGTTTGATCAAACCTATGGGGATAAAACCCAGTCCGTTGAAGTATCAAACCCGTAAAGCATCTCTCGAGCTAGATAGTTCCCATCTAGCTAAGCATCACCTTAAACCGACGCGTTTGAATGCCGTGTCCGCCTTCGCCGAGCCTACGGCGAGATCTTGGATTCTCGAGATCTAATTCGAAACTCGATAACCTCGCCGTAGGCTCGGCGGAGGCGGGCTCTGGACCTTGGCGACGATGTCTCGCACCAAGAGGCTGGCCAGGGTGAACCCAAATGCAGCGGTCACCTGGACTGCAGAGCCGTTGATTTGCTTTTGAGCACTGCTCATTGCCTGTCCTGTATCAGCTGTCGGCGTGGGCAGAACATCGCTCTCCTGGTTGTCCCGCACTGCTGCTGTCTCAAACCTCGGCAGGTTTTCATTACTGAAAACGCAATCAAACGGCGCATTGACACCCCGGTTGCGCAGCCTTTTTCTCAAGTGCTTGCCAAGGGGACAGCCGCGCACTGCCCAAAATGATCCGGTCTGAACGCGGGTGGGATCGAGCTTGCACGACGCGCCAAGGGAGGTGAACACCACAGCCCTCGTGGCAAGGGCCGTGGCGAGCAGATCGACCTTATTTCCCAAGCTATCGATCGCATCGATGATGTAATCATAGGTATCTAATTTGAATACCTCGCGCGTTTTGGGGCCATATGCAGACACCATCGCCCGAATCTCCGCGTCGGGATGGATCTGCCTCAGCCGTTCGGCCAGCACCTCGACCTTGGGCGTTCCCAGATGGACCGGTGCGGCTTGCAGCTGGCGATTGATATTCGTGATGCTAACCTCATCCGGGTCGACAATGGTCAACTGGCCCACGCCGTTTCTGATCAGCGCCTCTGCGCACCAGCTGCCCACGCCCCCTACCCCGAATAGGATCACCCGCGTCCTTGCGAGCCGAGCAATGACCTCGGGTCCGACAATAAGTGCGAGCCGCTCGAAAAATGGGATGGTCATTGCGGAATGACAGCACTACTTATCCAGGCTGTCAAATCCGGGTTTCTAAGCAGTGAAAACAGTGGTAAAGTGCGGATGTTCTTCAATTCTTTATGAAATGGATATGCGGCATGAATAGCTACGGCAAGAAGGAAATTTCGTCCAGCAGATATGATTGGCAACCAACGCCACTCCCAGAGCAAGTTGTGCTCGTCACGACTGTCGATGCAGAGGGCCGCGCGCATGTCGCCACAAAATCCAGAATCGCCGTCATTTCGTACGGCCCGCCCACGCTGCTCGTATTTGCCTGTCGCGCTGATTATCCCACTGCCGTGAATTTGAAGGCGGTCGGGGAATTTGTGGTGAATATTCCCGGGGATGACCTGGTCGCCACGTCTTGGGTTATCGGATCCAACCCCTCCTCGCACGGACCGCAACTCTTTGCTGAAAATGGGTTGAGCCCAATCCCCAGTCACAAGGTTCACGTCCCGCGGATCGCCGAATGCCATGCCCATTTGGAATGTGAAATCGACCATAAACTCGATATTGAAGGTGATTTGATCGTATTCGGCCGCGTCGTGTCCGCTTCTATGGACGAGAGTATCATTCAAGCGAGTAAGGATAGTGTTGCGAGTAGCTATCAACGGTTGGCCCCGTTTTTTTTCCTCGACGGCAATCTCACCTCATCCCTGGGCCCACCGAGAATGGTCGACGAACCCGTGCCCGGCCCTCGGCACGACTTAACCGTTCTCCATGTAAACGATGTGGAAGAATCGGTGGACTTCTATTCCCGCGGGTTTGATTGGCCTATCCAACTAAAAAAGAAGGGATATGTGGTGTTTCAACTCCCAGATAGCCAGCGTCTCGCGATTCGCCAGCAGGCAACAAATAGTGGTGGCACAGAGCGGGCATCGACCGCAACAACCCGCGATTCCGCATGTCCAGTAGAACTTCATTTTCTTTGCGACAACCTGCCGCGAACCCTGGCACGCTTGATCTCAGCGGGAGCACAGGTGCTTTCCGAGCTCAAAATAAGAGAAGACGGAGAGGAAACAGCCCATTTTGCAGATCCTGACGGCAATATTCTCATTATTGGACACCGGGCTACTCCCAAGCACCCCGCATGAACTAGCTATCCAAAAAGCACGCCAACATTTCTCTGTTGCATTCCTCCCACAGGCACCCAATCATATCCTCAGACAGCAGGCAGCCACCCCCAAAGGCGCATATCACGACGTCCATGAGTATTGCCCTGCTTTCATCATCTACCTTTGAAAGACAGGAAAAGATGTCGGATATCTCGGCAAAGCACGCCAACCCCTCCATACAATTAAGCGTTTCGTCGGTATCCGTATCCGTATCACTGTCACTATCGCTGTCGGTATCCGTATCCGTATCTATGTCCGTATCCGTATCTATGTCCGTATCCGTATCAACATCTGTATCTGCATCGGCATCTATATCCGTGTCTGTATCTGTATCAGAATCGACGTCTACATCCGTATCTGTATCTGCATCTGCTCCTGTGTCAGTCTCTGGATCTGAATCGATCCCGGTGTCTCCGTCTAGTGGTTCAATAGACCAGGTCGATGGGGGTGTGTCACACCCCAAAAGACAGGCGAACAATAAAAAGACGATGCCTGAGTTTCGCTTTCTGAATCCCTGTAAGGATATCATCCTGACCTCCTAGACCATCACCGCAATACGGGACGCCTGGTTCGATCACAGCTTACCTTGCAAATACCTATCATATTCTCTGCATTCTGTCGCATTTAGGAAGGGTCGCGGACTTTTTGCACATCTTCACTAAGGAATTCTTTTCGAATGTCCCGGTCCTTTCCAGATGGGCGCTCTTGACAAATGATAGGGGGTATACAACGATGCTGTAATTTGTTTTAAGGTATTGGATTGACTGGATATTCAGAAAAAAAACTCTCGACCGCAGCCCTGCATTGGGTCAAGCGCGCGTATCCCTTCCTCGCTGTTCTCCTAGGGGTTTTTTCGCTCATCTATCTCGGGGGCAGGACCCTTAAAAATCCGTTATTAGCGGATCATTGCATGAAGAACGCAAAGAGTATCGAAGTTGCCTATAATATCGTCCGCTACCGGGACCCCCTGACAGAATTTGTGGATTGGGATGCGACACCATCGAATCCTAAAGGAAACCGGGGGAGTATTCTTCGTTACGAGTCTCCATTAAGTGCACTGCTGTTGGCCGGCATCTATTCAGTCGTTGATAGCGCTGATTTTACTGTCAGATTAAAAACTGCGCGGTATTTTGTGCTCGCTCATTTAATTGTCGCCTACATTTTGGTATGTCTCTTCTGCCTGCGGCAAACCCCATTTGCTGTGTTGGTGTTTACCTTTCTGTTTACCTATGCGTTCTTCACGGTTTTCTATGCCACGAAGCCACAGGCAGAGACCTTCTCACTATTTTACCAAGCACTTTTCCTGGTAACAGCGACCGGTTTGATGCGTTCCCAAAGAAGTGTTTGGCTCCGGACAGGGATTATCGCCGGCCTTGCTGGACTGCTCAGCTTGGGGGGCAAGATGAACTACTTTCTTATCGCCCTTCCCGTTGTAGCCATATACCCATTTATCGATCGGCAATTTAGCGAAAAAAAGGATAAATTCCTTTATTTTCTTCTGCTCACCGTCATCGTCCTGATGACGCTGTCAGGCCTTATTCTGTTTGCCGATATGGATCTTAAGAAAATCTTCGTTTTTATGATAAAGGGCAACAAACCAATCCTGGATGGCGGCCTTTGGGCGACCTTTGTCGAAGGATTTAATGGATTTGAAACCGTTTGGCATCGCACCCTAGCCGACTTTGGTGCGGTCTCATTCTGGGGAGGTATTGCTGGCTCACTTTATCTGCTGCCAAAATTTATCTATTTACAGAGAAAATCAGTGCGCAGCCAAATCTCATATTATGAATCTTTTCAAATCATCCTGTTCGTTTTTGCGATTGGGCATGCGGTCAACTACATTGTGTTGCGGAATCTCTTTATTCCCCATCGCTACTATGTGGTTCCCATCTATATGATCTTTTGTCTAACGTTCACCGTCCTTGTAGTGGATGCCCTTCGTTTCGCAGCGCACGGAGGTGGTTTTAGAAAGTTATTGATCGTGTTTCAGAGGGTTGCAGCTATTGAAAAAATGAGTGCCGTCATTCTGACCGGATGCCTCATCGGTCTGGCAATCCTCGCCATCGGGGCCGTTGCCTTCTACTTCGGAGAGAAGCTGATAGCAGATGAGACCTTTCGCAGGTGGTACATAGATACCATGAAGTATTATGGCAGTCGCAAGCTCGCCCTTGTTCTGAGCCAGGAAGCTATTAATGGCGCGGTAATATTGAAAAATATCGGCATCGTGGCTGCTTGCATATCCGGCATCGTCTTTGTCGCAACGGCGATCAGTGTTGTCGTCAGATCCAGAAAGACAATACCCAGCCGCTTCCTTTCGTGGATCGCGGCCCGCTTACCTCGTCTTGGCATTACGGTGCCAAGTATCTTGCTATCTACCTTGCTAGCTAGCCTGGCTGTATTTGCTTTTCTGCAAAACACCCAACTGCTGTACAGCGATGACCTCTCACAACAAGCGAACATCAAGGTGGCCAAGAGCCTGGGCAAAGTAAGGGAGGGTACGAGGTCTGGTGATCTGGTGTTGTGTTGGAAGTTGTGTTACGCGTTTTATGCGGATAAGCGATCCATTATTGAGGCCAGGGAGGCGGATTTGGATTACTACATCGCCAACGATGTTCACGCTTTATTAGGTCCGGTAAAGCCTCTCAATTTGTACTATCGACCGATTAAAACGTATGCCCCCCCTGCCACCTACTATCGCTTAAAACCCCTGAGTGAGATCGAAGAAATCCGAAAATACCATTTCCCCTTAAAAACGAGGTGGGGATACGGCGAGTCCAAGCAATGAAGGACCACCCCCTACCTCCTCCCAGGGGAACTATACCCCCGCCTGTCCCCCCACCAAGGGGGGCTGTCCCCTCGACAAAAGCGATTATTTCCATAGTGTTGCCGGTATATAACGAAGAAGCCTCACTTCCGATGCTCCATCAAAAAATTGTCGAGGCCATGTCTTTGGAACGTCGCCCCTATGAAGTGATTTATGTCGATGATGGTTCCGAGGATGAGTCCCCAGAGATCATTGCCGAGCTCGCAGAAAAAAACAGTGCTGTCACGGGCATTCTTCTCAGGCGGAATTTCGGACAAAGTGGCGCAACAGCTGCGGGTATCGATTGTGCGAGTGGGGAGATTATTGTCATTATGGATAGCGACCTGCAAAACGATCCAACTGACATTCCCAAGCTGATAGCACGCATTGACAGTGGCGCGGATATCGTAAGTGGATGGCGTAAAGAACGAAAAGACAACGCACTGCTCAGGAATTTCCCCTCGTGGGTTGCGAATAAACTCATCCGAAAAATCAGTGGGCTCCCGATTCACGACCTCGGTTGCTCTCTTAAGGCATATCGCAAGGAGATCATCAAAGAAGTCAAGCTCTACGGAGAGACACACCGGTTCATTGCCATTTACGCGCATATGATAGGTGGCAACGTAGAGGAAGTGGTCGTCCAACACCATCCCCGCCAATTCGGCAAGACAAGCTATGGACTTAGCCGGGTGATCAAGGTATTGCTCGATCTCATCACCCTCAAATACATGCTCAGCTACGCCACAAAACCCATCTATTTTTTTGGTAAGATTGCACTCTTTGTCGCGTTTCTGGGCATCTGCTCAATGACCGGACTCTTTATCCACAAGTTTGTGTTTGGCACATCATTCATCAGATCGCCGTTTATCCTTCTTTCTTCTATGATTTTTCTCGTCGCTTTTCAGACGTTGCTCACGGGCGTTATCGCCGAGATACTCATGCGCGTTTATCACGAGTCACAGGAAAAGCCAGTCTATCATATTCGAAAAATTATAGATAAGCGTCCGTGCAGTCCGGCATCTGAAAAAAGCCCCGAGTAAAGAGATGCGCGTGCTTATGCTCAACTACGAGTACCCGCCCCTTGGCGGTGGGGCAGGCAATGCGACGTTCTTTCTGCTGCAGGCATTTTCTAAAGCATCAGATTTAACCTTGGATTTGGTGACCGCATCGATTGAAGGCACCAAAGTGGTTCCTGCCACTCGCAATGCCACTGTCCACTATTTGGATATTGGAAAGAAAGGCAATCTTCACTACCAAACAAACAGAGACCTGCTCACCTACTCACTCAGGGCGTATCGCACTTCGAAAAAATTGCTAGAAGATCACCCCTATGACCTGGTGCACGCGTTTTTTGGTATCCCTTGCGGGTATATCGCTCGACATCTCAAGCTACCGTATATCATTTCGCTCAGAGGGAGTGACGTGCCCTTTTATAATCAGAGATTTGAGAAACTAGATCGATTTATTTTCAAGCGGATGAGCCAGAAAATCTGGAGCGATGCGGCCCGCGTTGTCGCTAATTCAGATGGACTGAAAACACTGGCGCAAAGGTCCGCTCCTGGTCAGCGCATCGATGTGATTCCCAATGGTGTGGACACGTGTTTTTTTACCCCTGCACAGAAAAAGGTGTCGCGAGGACCGATTTCAATCGTTTCGACCGGAAGGTTGATTGCGCGGAAGGGATATCGCTACTTGATTCAGGCCCTTGAACGGCTGGAGGGATTTGAGCTGAACCTGATTGGGGATGGCAATCTCTGCTCCGAGCTCCAGGCGCTGGCAAGAGATATCAAAGTAAATGTTGTGTTTGCGGGCAAAAAGAATCGCAAAGAGGTACGGGATTGTCTTCAGTGCGCAGACGTTTTTGTCTTGCCGTCGTTGAACGAAGGCATGAGCAATGCCGTACTGGAAGCCATGGCATGCGCTCTTCCGGTCATCGTTACAGATGTGGGGGGGAGTGATGAGCTCATAAAGGGCAACGGACACATCGTTGAAAAGGCCAACGCAGCTGCGTTGCGCCAGGCCCTCTTGAGCTACAGGGAGAACCCAGGACACCTGGCAGCACACGGTGCTCAGTCGCGCCTCCTGGCAGAGCAGATGAGCTGGTCGACAGTTAGTGAGAAATACCTAGACATCTACCGAGAAGCAAGTGCTGGCGACAGTTTTTGTTAAGGGGTCCAGTGCGAAAGATCGCCATTTCACTGCCCCCTATTCGAACAAATCTGAAGCATGAAAGGCGGAAAGGCAAATACTCCCCAAAGAACAAACAAGTATAATACAGTTTCTCTTTTCAATTTTTGCGTTCTTTTAGCAAGCCGATCACTTTTTCAGACAGCGAATTGGCTCGATTGGCAAACGTATAACGTTCAACCACACGTTCTCTCGCCGCATTTGTTTTTTCTAGCACATCGGGATACGACGTAGCAATCTTGTTAAAACATGCTCTCAATTCATCTCGGTTTCGATAGTACATGATCTCCGAAGGAAACAATTTATGTAGAGATTCGTGATAGTCAGATATTATAGGTAATCCACATGCCAGTGCATCAAACACTCTATTGTTGATGAAACCGCAGTTTTTCATATCATCCCAGTGATCATTGAGAGATACACTTGAGCTGGAGTAAAGCTGCCCTAGTTTTTTATTGTCCAAATAATTGCCTTTAATATATCGGTAATCAACAAATCGTCGCCAATCTCTTCCCCATATACTGACATCTATTCCAAGTTCAATGGCCCAGAGAATACCATAGCGCGGGACACCGCGCGAGTTACCTACAAAAACAACCCCCTCTCTTTGTTTGTTGTTTTTCAATGGTCGCTGATAGAAGGCTTCAGCATCTGTGCATTGAAGCAAAGCAAAAACAGGTACTGAAATCAGTTCTTTCAACCTTACTGCCCACTCGTTCGATGCAACAAAAACCAGGTCATAGGATTGGTATTCTTCAAGGCTGACACTCTCGGGATGGCTGATATTCCATAAGACATGCAAAGCGTTTCTGTTAGCAGCTGTTCGCTGATGTGAATACATCCCTCTGAGTACCAATACAATATCACTTTTTTTCTTGTTATCCCAGTGTGGCTGATAATCAGTTGATACTTTAAGGCCCAGACGTGTTAAGTATTTGGTTAACGATCTTCCAAAATGGTAATCACCCCATTTCTTTTTTCGTTTATCAGATGGTGCTGGATTTTTAATGAGCCACTTCATCGTTAAAAAACTGTAACGCCCCTTACCTCTTGTACTGCCTCGGCCGAGCGCTCCAGGAGCGCGCTGCAATCTAAGACACCATATCACAAGCTGGATGACATCCCGAAGCCATATCCCAGTACCACTTGAAGTGACCAAGTGGTACTACGTCGGTAAGTATAGGGTAAAAGCCACGCCCATGTCCGTATTTTCTGCTTCGATGAACCCGCTGTGTTGCTCGGCGATCTGGGACGATATGGACAGGCCGAGCCCGGCGCCGTCACCGCCAGAGTGAAACGGATCAAATAGATGCTCTAGGTTGACCTCGTCAATGGCCGGGCCGTTGTTTTCGATACGTAAAAAGGCCATTGACTTGCCCTTTAGGGTTTCCCGACCCATGCGAATTTCTATTTGCCCACCCACGTGGTCATCCATGGCTTTAATGGCGTTCACGGCGATATTGAGGCAGATCTGAGCGAGCTGATCCAGATCCCCAAAGACGGTGGTCGATTCGCTCGTTTTGGCTATCGAAATTTGTATTCCCTTCTGCCTCGCTTGCGCGTCGACCAATGTTACAAAGCGCTTTGCCACCACCACCAGGTCAATGGGCTCGGTTTTTATCGGCTTTGGCTTGGCAAAGGAGAGGAACTGTTCCGCTACCCGCCCGAGCCGCTCGATCTCCCGCCGATGAATGTCCCACATTCGGCGCTCGTTTGCGTCCTGGGGAATGATCGGGTCTACGATTTCGGCAGTACCTGCCAAGGCGTGCAGCGGGTTCTTTATCTCGTGGGCAATGCCGGCCACCACCTCGCCCAAGGCGCTTAGGCGACCTGCCCGAACGAGTTGTTTTGTCAGCGATTGTTGCTCGTCGAGTGCCTGCTGCAACTCGGCATTGCGCTGGTTTTCCCGATCCGAAAGATACCCGGCCACCACGGCAACGGTGTAATAAAGGGCGATTTCAAGGATTTTTTCGAGGTTGCGCGCTGGATCAAAGTGATGATGAACCAGAAAGGCATGGGGCACATACACGCCAGTGACGAGGGTCGCGCTTGCGAGGCCACCCAAAAGGCCCATCCGGATGGCCGCAACCACGATTGGTAGGTAATACGCGCGTCGCATGACATCGTGCACCCAGTGGTGTTCGTGGGATGTACCGTAGTGAATAGCGGTAATCACTGCAATCGGCACGAGCACGCCGAGGATCACGCCTATTGAGGAAAACCGCTGAAAAAGCGTGACCAAGCGCCTGGGTACCGGTCTATTATCGCCCTTGCCGACGGATGCCATATTTTTCCATTCGATAGGCGAGCACGTGCCGGGGTATCTTGAGGTACAAGGCCGCTTGGCTCACGTTGCCGCCTTTGAGGGAGAGGACCCGCTCGATGACCCGCCGTTCCAAGTCGATCAGAGAGAGCCCGTCTTCGGGAAGGGGAGGCCAGTCCGCGGTTTCGTTCGGATTCCCCGAACCAGGCACCCCGCCACTATGTCTCGCATAACCGCGGGGGAGGTCGTCGCTAGACACCCAATCGCCAGTCGCCAGTATTGCCAACCGTTGACACGCGTTTTCTAACTCTCGAACATTGCCTGGCCACGGCTGGGCCCGCAACACGTCCATCAGCTTGTCGGACACACCGAGACCCTTCCTCGGGGCATATTGATCGATGAAATACCGCGCGAGGAGGTCAATATCCTCCATGCGGTCGCGCAGGGGTGGCACTTGAACTTCGACGACGTTGATGCGGTAAAAAAGGTCCTCGCGGAATTTCCCCTCGGCCACCTCTGATTGAAGATCCCGATTCGTCGCCGCGACCACGCGCACATCCACCTCGACCGGGATGTCAGATCCGACCACGTCGACGACCCGTTCCTGTAGCACGCGAAGCAGCTTGCCCTGCAGGCCGTAAGGTAGTTCTGCCACCTCGTCGAGAAACAAGGTGCCCCGGCTGGCTTGCCTGAAGCGACCCGGGCGGGATTTGCTGGCGCCGGTAAAGGCACCCTTCTCATGGCCAAACAGCTCGGATTCGAGCAATTCAGCAGGCATGGCCGCGAGGTTGAGCGCGATAAACGGCTTTTCCGCTCGATCGCTCAGGACGTGAATCCTCCTCGCAATGAGCTCCTTGCCAGTGCCACTTTCGCCGGTGATGAGAATCGTCGCATCTGACCGGGCCACCCGATCCACAATATCCACGGTACGTTGCATGGATTTGGACTGGTAGATCATGGGGCGTTCCACCCCGCTCGCTCGAATGCGCAGGTCGTGGACTTCCTTGCGCAACCGGGTGCTCTCGATGGCCTTTTTCACCGTCAGCAGGAGATGATCCCGATTAAAGGGCTTGCCGATGAAGTCAATCGCGCCGGCCTTCATTGCGGTCACGGCCAAGTCGACGTCGGCATAGGCCGTAATCACGAGGACAGGCATGTCTGGAGCCAGGGTTTTGATCCGGGACATCAAATCCATACCGGACATGCCGGGCATGCGCACGTCTGTTATCACCAGTGCATGCCGATCTCTGTCAAAAAGGGACAGCGCCTGCTCCCCGCTCACTGCAGCGTCGACCTCGTATCCAGCCCGTTCCAGATTGAACGTCCCCATCTCCCTACCAGATGGATCGTCCTCGACAAATAGAATACAGTTTTGGGCCATCCCCAATACTATACGAGGCCAAAGACCATTGCGCCAGGCCAACAAGTTAACCGTGGGTAAGCTAGTACCATGTCAAACGTTATTAGTCGGGTTAAGTTAGTAGATTCCCCCTTGAAAAAGGGGGGGAGGGGGATTTTGTCACCTCGCAATGCCAGGGGAAAAGACGAAATCCCCCCAACCCCCTTTGCCAAAGGGG